>JABUBN010000235.1_pt1 | contig 15678 bp, 12 predicted proteins | sample 7240341 | NCBI WGS metagenome assembly JABUBN01 (sample SAMN07256345, study PRJNA390944) | subsurface metagenome | isolation source: Methane hydrate marine sediment | place: Pacific Ocean: Eastern North Pacific, ODP site | reverse complement strand
TTTGCTAATTGATCATCTTTTTTCAATGCATCACGAAAAATAGAGGGGGTAATTCGACCTATATCACCTTTTACTAATTCCGACATCATTGTATGTTTTCCTTGTGCTACAGAAGACAATACTTTAGAGCAGATAGCAGGCCAGCTTACATAATTTTCAAGACAGCCTGTATTCCCACAATCACAGGGAATACCATTTCTATCTATACTTGTATGACCGACTTCTCCTGCTCCTCCCCTACGGCCTCGAAAGATAGATCCATTTACTATAATCCCAGCCCCAACTCCATCACTAATTGTAATATAAATTAAATTTTTAAATTTTCTATATGCTCCAAATCGTTTTTCAGCTAAGGCAATTGCGTTGGCATCATTTTCTAACCAGGTTTTTAGTTTGAATTGTTTTTCCACCATTTCTTTCAAAGGAATATTTTTTAATTTCAATTTTGTATTTTCATAAATTATGCCTTTGTCTACATCAATAATTCCGGGAGAGATAATAGAAATCCCGATGCATTTGGTTAAATCGGAATACTCTTCTAAAAACTGGCCAATTGACTTTAAAAGATAATCAATGACTAATTTACCAGTTAGATTATAAACAGGAAATATCTTTTGTCTGCGAACTTTTGCTTCTAAATTCATTTCAGCAATTTTAATAGAAGAATTAGTAATAGCAACTGCAATAATAAATTTACTATCTGAAGAAAATCTTACAAGAACTGGCTTCCTACCTCCAGTAGATACACCCACACCATCCTCACATACTAATCCTTGTTCAAGTAATTCTCTTACTGCAGCAGTCACCGTTGTAGGACTTATTTTATTTCTTTTAGCGATTTCGCTGCGGGAAATGGGACCATAATGGCGTATCGTCTTAAGAATAATAGATCTGTTTAATTCTTGAATTAATTTCAAATCCCCAGTTCTTTGCATTTAATTACCCTTTATTTATAAACTTACTTTTTCCAGTGACTTTATTAAGTCTCTTTAAAAAAATAATACACTATCTTATATTTTTTGTCAATAAAAACTCTTAAAAAAATTCAATGAGCTTTCGATTCATCAGCCATTACAAAACTTGACAATATTGCCTGTTTTCTTTATGCTATTTAATAGTAAATAACTAATCTTGGTCTTAACTTCTAATAAAATAATAAGCCGAAGTGGCGGAACTGGTAGACGCGCTACGTTCAGGGCGTAGTAGGTGTATGCCTGTGGGGGTTCAAATCCCCCCTTCGGCACCAATCAGTTAGCACCTCCACTGCCCTATCCATTTCCCATTCGACTCCAATAGTAAATCTGATAAATTGGTCCTTTAAACCGGAGAATTCATTCTCCCAGCCAGGTAAAGTATAAATACTATTTTCCTTTAAATGCTTCCAAATTTTTTCGGTTTCTTTCTTGTTCTTAAACTCTACTAAAACAAAGTTTGCTTTTGAATCATAAGCAGAAAATCCCAGCTCATTTATTTGCCTTACAAATTTATCTCTTACTCTCTTCATTTTTCCCCAAACTTCTTGATAGTAATCTAAATATTTCAGGACCTTTTCCGCAGCTTTCTCGGCCATTCTGTTCACTCTAAAATATTGACCAAAATCAGCTAATTTCTTTATATTTTGGGGATTAGAAATGGCAAAACCCAAACGTAATCCGGCTAATCCAAAATTTTTAGAAAAACTTCTGGAGATAATTAAATTTTCATACTTATCTATCAAGTCCACTACGGTCTCTCCCAAATATTCATAATTACATTCATCAACTACTACCATCCCTTTTGCCTTTTGCAAAATATCAATTATATTTTCCCGGGGGATTCTCGTTCCGGTAGGATTATTAGGATTGCAGAGCCAGATCAAAGAAGCACTCTTTAATTGTTGAACAGAATAATTAATGGTATATTCGCCATTCTGTAAACAATTAGCCAAAACTTTAGGTAAACCTTCTCTATCTGCACTCGCCTCATATTGAGAAAAAGTAGGAATAGGAATTAAAACCTCTCCCTTGTAAGCTCGAGTAACTATTTCAATAACCTCATCCGAACCATTGGTAGGCAGAATATTTTCCATCTTTACTCCCACATATTCAGCTAATACCTGTCGTAATTTAGCATATTCTCCCCCTGAAGGATAGCGGTTAATATCCTTCAGCTCCTCGGATAATTCCTTTAACATCCCTTCGGGCAAAGGATATTTAAAATAAGATTGGGTTAAATATATTTTTTCTTTTTCCCTTGGTTTCATAACTTTATCTCTTTCCCTTTCAATCTTTCGCAAATCTGCTTCTCCCAAACCAAAGTAATGCCCAATCTCATGGATAACCACTTTTCTGACAGATTCCTTTATTTCTTCTTTGTTTTTACAGCGAACTTCTATGGGTTTTTTAAAGATAATAATCTTATCAGGCATAACATTCCTATACCAGATACCTCTTCTGGTATAAGGTACTCCCCGATAAAGACCCAAAAGGCCATAGGGTGATTTTATCTTCATCTCCCTAAGAAGTTCCTGGGAAGGCAAGCTTTCAACCACAACAACAATATTTTCCATCCTTTCTCTGAATTTTTCAGGAAGGGTGCTTATTGCTTCAGTTACTAATTCCTCAAATTCTTCTTCGGTTACTTTCATTTTATTTCATTATCTCTTCTTTTAAATTGTTTATAAATTCTTTCACTTTCTGCATATATTGGTCCCTTGCCACTTCTCGTGAGGTCAGCACAAGTAAAGCAAGCGGGGTCTTTTGACTAAGATTTTTCATACCATCAAATACCTTATTGGCATCTGAACCTAATCGGGTACAGAAAAAAGCCACATTTTTAAAATCTTCTTTATGTAAAGAAAGATATGTCCTGATAGGGGTAGAAATATTAGAGGACCAGATAGGAGTTCCGATAATAACCAAGTCATACAAAGAAGGATTATTTTTTATCTCCTTAATTGTGGTTAATCTTCTCAGATTAGCGTCAGAACCGGCACTTAAGAAACCGGGAATTCCCTTCCTGTTTTTCAGATCAATAATTTCTTCTATCTCACATTTTAATAGCTCTGAAATTTTTCCAGCTACTTTTTTGGTTTTGCCGCTTCTCGAATAAAATACCACTAATATTTTCATTGAAAACACCCCTTCCCCAGTCCCTTATGATAAAAAATATCTAATTATTTTTACCCTGCTGCATCATATTTTGCATCATCTCTTGCATATTTGGGCCTGATACTTCTACTTTATCTGCATCGAACAGGTCATCAGAAAGTCCCTGATTTGTTTCGAAAGATTTAAGAAGAATAGTCATCATCGGTTCTTCATCCATAAACCCTTCAGTCTTGTATGCTAATTCCCACTCACCTTTAATCTTTCTAAAATCTGAAAATATCATCCGCATTGTTTCTCCGGAATCACTTTTATTCTCTGTTTGAACTAAAAATAGATTATTTTTATCCACCCATATTTTGTTATAAAGAGAATCTCCCTCTGCCTCTATCTCAAGAACATAACATTCTCTGTTGTTAATCCTCTCTATTCCTATATATTTTGCCTTGTCTGATATAGATCTCCACCAATTCATCCCCGTTTGATATTGCATCTGCTCCTCTGCTTGTTCATTAGTAAGTTTTTTCTTTCCCGCAAAAGATGAGATCATCCAGGTATCCTGGCCGTCAAAAATAATTATAGTCTGCATGCTCCCCATCCCTTCAGGCATACCAGCAGCTTCAGGAAATTGCATTACAATTTCCGATCTGGATTTTTCTCCCTTGGTAAACAATTTCATCTCTGAAGTCATTTCTCCTTCAGGCGTATACATCTTTGCGTCAAAAACTATAGCCATGTCCTTAAAATCCTGATTAAAGTTTTTATAATTACTCTCTGCTTTTCTAAGTATCTCTGATACACTCTGAGAAAAAACCTGACTTACCACTGAAAGCAAAATCATACTCACTGCCAATAAAATAACCGGCCATTTAACTTTATTCCTTTTCATCTTTAATTATTCCTCCTTTTATTTTATTAACTATTTTACTAATCATTCTATTAAGACTCAAATAATTCCGTTCCGTTTATTATATCCTTTCCAATAACGGCTGAAACTCCATCCCAAATTTACCGAAGTAAGATGATCTAATTTAGAACCCCATTTTTTAACTATGGTTCGGGCTCGGATAAAATGTTCATTAATCTGTTTTTGATTTAATGTGCTTAAACTGTTTTCGATAGAAGAAATTATTTCTTCCTCATAATTAATTATTAAAGGCTGGATTTCAACTTGCGCAGAATTAAAATTTAGTAAAGCCTTTCGATGAAATCGCTCACTCTCCCACCAATAAGATTTTGAATTATAATTTTCGCTTCCCTCGCTATACTTACCAGGAACAGTGGTATCAGGAGAAAAGACGGGGAAAAAGGGACTTATACAGGGATTGGAAGCTCCGGTAGTATAAAAGAATTGCCCACCATCACCAGTTTTTACTACCAGAGAACAAACTGTTTGGTTTCGGCGAAATAATTTGTCTGCTGCGTGCAGACATAAGGTGGCACCAGGACTATGATTAGGAGTCCATTGGGAATTATCTCCATGATCTCGTAAAATATTTATAAAATCTTTAGTAGTCAATCTTTTCTTCCTTTTTGAAAGTAAAGTTCGGGAGCGTTTTTCCCGTTCAGCCCCCTTGGCAGACCAGGTCATAAATTTAGCAGAATAACATTTTCGAAAATTGAAATCTTTTTCGTTTTTACAGTAACCTTTTTTAATTGCATTCTCTATTAATCCTTCAGAACAAGCATCATAATCTTTCTGTAAAGATATTATATTAGATATGTTCCAAACATCCTTTATTTTTTTCCAGGCCCACCAGGTTTTCACCGTTTCTAATACATAAGCCTCTTTTTTGTCGGCAATTAAAAAACTATTCATATATTTTAATTTAAGTCGATAACCGCAATTACCTCCCTGTCCATGCTTTTCCAACAATTCAATTATAACCTCTAAGGCCTGTCGGGCAGTTCGGCTTCTTTCGAGGGCTAAGCGAACTAAATCCATGCCGGTTAAGCCTATTTTATCCGGCTTTTCTTTTGTAAATATTGATTCATTACCAATAACCACTCCATATTCATTAGCTCCCATCTCTGCACCAAACATCCAGAAAGGTTGACAGAGTAATACCCGAGCGGTTTCCGGAACCTGTGGGATAGTTAAATAGGCACATTGAACAATATCATTTGGTTTATACTTTTTGCGGGGGACTATAAGAATGTTTTGTACTTCATCAGGTTCTCGGTTACTATTCTTCCCAAAAAGGGTAAACCCTTCTTCGGCAGCAGAACCCAAAGCTACTATAGTATCACACATAAGCAGACTCCCTTTCTATTTAGAATGTTGAAGAGAGTAAACAAATCAAGAAATCAATTACATTTAAAATTTTCTCTTATTTTTTCTTTCTTGCATTTAGTAATATTTTTCAAATCTTGTTTTGGCAATTTTAATCCATCCTTTAAACCCTGAATTATTCTATTGTTTTCTGTTTCAGGATTTACTGCATAGATAATCCACTTGCCCTCTCGCCGATTAACCACAAGACCTGCTTCTTTTAAAATCCTAACACTGTGTGAAATTCTTGATTGTTCTATGCTTAATATATTTACCAATTCACAGACACACAATTCGCCCTGCAGTAGAAGTAAATAAATACGTAGACGGGTTTCATCAGATAAGGCTTTAAACATCTTTATAGCAGACTCCATTGTTGTATTCTCCTTTATATATGATAATATCATATTATTGATTTAAAAATATTTATCCTCTATGCCATATTTTTTTCTAAATTAAAAATTCTACTAATCTTAGTGAAATAATTTGTTATTTATTAATTACAATAGGGATGGCAACAGTTAAATAAAGATATTCCTTTATTTCCCCTTCCTGTATTTTATCTTTAACTTTGTCTCTTAATAAGATTACCTGTAGACTTTCCTTTTCTCCTGGGTTTAGTTCAATTTCAGATATTAAAGGGACGAGGTAATCGGCTGAAGCCTTTATAGAGGTAATTTTTATCCCCTCTTCTCCTGAATTTTCCAGAATAAACTTTCCTATCGTTTCGCCTTCAGAATCAGCCGCTAAATTAAAATTTATTCCTACCGGAGAAATACTTACTGCGGGGGCAGATTTTTCTTTTATGTAACCATCAACACGTAGTGAAAAAGCCTTTCTCCTGGGGTCATTACAGTATATCCGTACACTCTCCCTTATTTCTCCTAATTCATGTTGGCTGGAATCATAGGTAAAAGTTAGCTCCTGTTTTTCTCCCGGAAGAATAGTTAGGGGTATTTCTGTATCATATTGGATATATTCAGAGGCGTCTATCTTATCAATTATCAGATCCAACTCTCCCTTATTTTCAATAGTAAAAGTAAAGGTAGGTAAATCCCCCTGGGAAATCAGTCCTAAATCCCATTGAGAATTAGAAAGGAAAGCCTGGGGAGAAGGGATAGGCTCTACCTCGGCAATTATTGTAACTTTGGTCTTGGGGAGCTGTGGGTCGTTAGATTCGATAGTGATATCTTTTTTAACTATACCGTTATAGCCGGTAGGATTGAAAGTGACTTTTAGTTCAGCTGACTTTCCCGGCTGTATATTATCAGAAGAGAGCATAGTGGCGGCACAACCGCAGGATGATCGTACCCGGCTGATAATCAGTTCTTCTCTCCCGGTATTTTTTACGGTAAAGATATGAACCGGTCTTTCATCTTCTTTTATCTTTCCGAAATCCCATTCTTCTTCCGAAATAGAAATAGTAGGCGGCTGGGAAGACTTGTTTTGAATATTAGAAAATATTAAAAAAGCTCCTACTATAACTACTATACTTATTAAGATAATAATAATTTTGTTTTTACGAACCATAACTTTCTCCTTTGTTTTATATTAATTAATTTACCGATTGACCAATTAGCCAGTTAACCTGTTGGCTAGCTAATCAGTTAATTAGCCGTTAGTATTTAGTTAGGGTTTAGGGTATAGTATAAATTAATAAACTAAAAACAAGCTTTTTATCTTGCACCTTGCATCTTGTAACCTGTACCCGCTATTTTAACTGGATAACCGGGTAATTAGTCTTTATCCTAACCAATTAACCAACTAACCAATCTCGCTCTCGATACTATATACTCGATACTAATTATTCCACATAAGCTGCCTGTAAAATTTCCTTGGTTGAGCTATTCGGTGTCTGGACAAAAATAACTCCGTAGACATTGTCGCTTTCCCAATTAAAACCCTCAAGAGTGAAAGAAAAATCAACAATGTTTCCGGGGGCAAAAGAAGTAATCTCAACTTTCTGTTCTTCAAAAATATCAAATACTGAATATGTTAAATTTTCTGTTTGCCGTTCTTTAAAAATCATTCCGTTTATCCCTAAGTCATTCAAAGTAGAGGTGCTTACATTTTCTATAGTCCCGGTAATGGTGGTGGTATTTGTATCGCTATTTCTGGAATCTATAGTAATAACAATTTTTGCACCTTTGGCTAATTCAATATCAATTTTGCTCTTTAAGGTTGAGTAGTTAGAAGAATCGTGTATTCTATCATTTAATCCATTAAACAAAATATTGGGCACACTTCTATCTTCACTATTCGGAAAATACCATTTGTATCGGTTAGAAATTTCCGTAGTAGAATAATCTCCCCAACCAGCTTCCTCTACCAGTACCAACTGTTCATAACCATATTCATCTACTAGTTGTTCTAATATTGGTTTAACGACTTCACAGGAAGGACAACCTGTAGCCATATAGAGTTCAACCATCACAACTCGATCAGCTGGCTCTGGTTCTCCTTCTGCTGGCGTAGTAGGGAGACAACCGGTAAATAAGCACGTCATTAATCCTATTATTGTTAATCCTAATAATAATTTCTTCATATTATTCTTCTCCTTATTAAAGCATTTTTTAATTACCTACTAATACCCGGGCGGAGGGTCGCAAGTTCCATCATCACAACCATCATCCTTTTTCTCTTTTTTAGGAGCACCTTTTTCTTGAGCAGCTAAAAAATAAGTGAGATACTGGAACATTAAATTTTGTTGTTTGGAGAGTAAACCCGGATAGACTCTCTTTACTACCAAATTATTGGCTAAGAAGATAGTAGTAGGCAGAATTTCAATATTGTAAAGATTACTCACTTCATTCTGGCTGTCTAATAGTATGGTAAAAGATATTTTTTTATTAGCCCAAAACTCTTTAATCTGGGTAATATCTTCTTCTTTCAAGTCTTTATGGGTATTTATCATAATTACCTGGTATTTTTCTTCAATAATATGTTGTTCAAAATACTCGGTCAGCTCTTCTACCCCGCATATTGAATTCTCGCTCTCGTTATTACAAAAGTAAAGAATAATGAGTTTTTGTTTTTCTTTGTAATCTTCCAAATTAAAGGTTTCTCCTTCTATGGTCTTAAGGGTAAAATTGGGAGCGGGGAAACCTTTTTTAAAAGATGAAGAAAAAGCAGACGAGAAAAAAGAAAACAAAAAAACGATTATTAATAGAATAGTTAAAAGATTGTTCTTTTTATTCCTTAAGCAAAAAATCATTTTAAAACACCTCTCTTTTAATTCACCAATTTACCAATTCTCCGATTTGCCAATTTGCCATTAGTAATAAATTCCGCTGTAGAGCAGTAACCCGGCCAATCCAAAAAACAGCAGGGTCATTGCCATCTTGATTTTCCCAAAATTCTTTTGAGTAAGTGCAGCCCACTGTGCCGAAGTAGTCCCCCAGTAGGTAAAAGAAAAGACCAGGACTAAAGGCACTACAAACATCAGATTATAGAATAAGAGATAAAATAAAGCATTAACCTTTAAATTAGGGATAGTGCTGATAAACATAATAGTAGGAAGATAAATCTGACCCGTACAGGCTAATTCTAAAAGGGAAACTATAAAACCGGTTACTGCAGCCATTAAGATATAATTACTCAGCTTTACATTTTTACGAATAGCAGAGTGAATCATATTCTTTAAAAATGAGGGCAATTGGAGTTTGGCATCTTTAGTGGTCCCTTTTTTCTTAAATTGGAGATAGTCATATAAACTGACCACTCCTAAAATTAAGGCAAGGACAGCAGTAATCAGAATGAATATCTTTCGAACTAAAGGTAAAAAAGATAAAGAAGTAATCATCTTTAATGCCCCGGTTCCGATTAGGAAATAGGTCAGAAAGACGGATAGAGTAAACATTCCTCCTACCCAGAGAATTTCCCTTCCTTTTCGGTTAATCAAAGTAAGGTAAGAAATAAAGAAGATGATGGAAGCAAAAGCACAGGGATTTATACCATCAATCAAGCCGCTCACTGCTACTGCAGCCAGACCGAAGGACTGAAAGCGAGCTATCAATCTATCTTGAGCAGTAAGGTCTTTTTCCTTAACTTTTTCCCAGGGAGCGATAGTTTCTGTGGCTGAATACTTTTGGATTAATTTGTCTAAATTATCAAAGGTAATTGCATCTCTAAAAAGGTAATCATTTCCTAAAAATATAACCGGAACTAAAAGCCTTTCCTCTTCGGGCATTTGATGTAATTCGCCTAATGCTTCGGCTAATTCTACATTCTCAGACAAAGAGATATCAAAATTTTTTAAAATTATATTATCGGGATACTTTGCGGAAATATCTTTTAATATAATCTTGGCTTTATCACAATCATGACACCCCGGTTCGGAAAAATAAGCCAAGTAAACCGGATAGTTAACCGAACTGGGAGCGCTGGCGGCAAAAGAATTAATTGCATAAGGAGAAGAAAATTGGCTAACAAAAATTAATGAAAACAAAATAAAAGTTAAAACTAAATAAAGCTTTTTTCGGTTTATATTATTTAATTTACTATATATTGATTTAGCACTCATTGTATATAATTTTTCCCTTCAATCATATTAATCAGAATAATTAATAATATTTTATATTTTAGTATAAATCATTTCAATCATTAGCAATTTTTTTCAAATCATAAACTATAGTATACAATACAACATTAAAATTTTAAAATCTACTTACAAAAAATCTAGTTACTCCACACTCTAACTGCTCCACTAAAGTTTACACTAACTAATAAGAAAGTATCGAGTAAAGAAAGAGAAAGAAAAGACAGAATATGATAAACCTATCATATGTATCTATAATTGTCAAGAATTTAAATTCCGAAACCCGACTAAAAATTTTAGTAAAAAAACTTGACAATAAACATACGTTTATTTTATAATATAGACAAGGTAATAAATTGTGTTAATAGAATAATTATAGCAAATTATTACTTAAATTTTTTAAAGGAGACTAAACATGTTTAAAAAAGATTCCCTTAACCCAAATCATAAAAAAACTCTTGAGTTGATTCAAAAAAATATCAGAGAAAACGGTTATCCGCCCACTGTTCGGGAAATCTGCAAAGCTGTGGGAGTAACTTCCTCTGCTACTGCCCATAAATATCTTACCATCCTGGAAAAGAAAGGTTATATCCATCGGGAGAAAGAGAGATCCCGAGCCATTAGAATTATACCCCAGACCAATAAAGTGCCTGTGGTGGGGAGCGTAGCTGCAGGAGAACCCATGTGGGCATTAAAAGATATCACCGAAGTTATACCTATACCGGAGCAACTTTCTGGCAGTGAAGAAAGCTTTATGGTAAAAGTTGAAGGCGATAGTATGATCGGAGACCATATCCTTGATGGAGATTATGTTATGGTTAAGCCCCAGCAGGATGCTGACAACGGAGACATTGTCATCGCTCTCCTAAATCAGGAAGAAGTTACAGTAAAAAGATTATATAAAAAAGATAATCAGATTACCCTGCAGCCTTCCAACCCTCTTTATAAACCCATAAAGACCAAAGATGCGATTATCCTGGGTAAGGTTATCGGAATTTTAAGACGATTTAACGGAGGAAAAAAATAGTAAATATGTTATATATCGGTACTTCTGGTTATAGTTATGAAGATTGGATAGGAACCTTTTATCCCGAAAATACTGATAAAAAAGAGATGCTTAAACTATATGCCCAAAAGTTTAAGGTTTCTGAAATTAATTCTACCTATTACCGCATACCTCATCCGGCATCCTTTTATTATTTACAGCAAAAGGTCCCTGCTGATTTTAAGTTTGCAGTAAAAGCCAATCAAGAAATGACTCACAGCCGGGAAGAAAATCCCACTATTTTTAAAGATTTTAAAGAATCTATAAAACCCTTGCTGGAGGCAGGTAAATTTGCCTGTGTGTTAGCTCAGTTCCCCTATTCTTTTTATAATACTCCCTCCAATCGGGATTACCTTCTCCGCTTCAAAGAAAGAATGGAGGATATCCCCCTGGTGGTAGAATTTAGAAATTCTTATTGGATAAATAACGAAATATTTAGGATTTTAAAAAACAACGACATAGGTTTTTGTTGTGTAGACCAACCCCAACTCAAAGGTTTAATCCCGCCCATAGCTGAAACTACTTCTAATCTGGGTTATGTTAGATTTCATGGCCGCAACAAAGCTAATTGGTGGGAACACGAAAAAGCCTATCAAAGATACGATTATCTATATACCGAAGAAGAATTAAAAGAATGGATACCTAAAATAAAAAAGATTGCCGAAAAAACCACCGACCAGTATATTTTTATGAATAATCATTACAAAGGTAAGGCGGTTAAAAATGCCCTGATGTTGATCAAGCTCCTTAAGGAAGAAATAAAGACCGGAGAAATTAAAGAGGCGGAGAAAGAAGGCTAAAGAAAAACAGTTATATTTTTTTTATTCTTCAATACAAACATTCGTTCTAAACTTATCAGAAAGGTGTTTTAAAATGGAAATGGTCCATCTACACGTACACTCTCAATACAGTATGCAAGACGGGCTCTGCGGCCTTGATGATCTAATTAAACAAGCTGCTAAATTTAAGATGAAAGCGGTGGCTTTAACTGACCATGATGGGCTCTACGGAGCTATTCAATTCTATAAAAAAGCAAAAAAGGCAGGAATAAAACCCATTATCGGCTGTGAAATACGGATAAAAGATAATCAAAAATCCAATCAGAACTGTCATTTTATTCTTTTAGCCAAAAACAAGGAGGGATACAGTAACCTCTGTCAGATTATCACTCAAGCTCATCTATCTAATCCCGGCTCTATCCCTATCCCGGCCATAGAAAAATATATTTTAGCCAAATACAGTAAGGGAATCATCGGATTAAGCGGATGTGGAAAAGGAGAAATACCTCTCCTCATTTCCCAAAAGAAGACCGAGCAAGCCGAAGAAGCCGCTTACTGGTATCAACAGGTATTCGGTAAAGAAAATTTTTATTTGGAATTGTCTTTTCATGGTCTCGCTCAAGAAAAAGAAATTAACTCTAAATTAATAGAGATAGGAAAAAAACTAAATATCCCCCTGGTAGCCACCAATGATGTCCATTACCTGGAAAAGAAGCAGGCCTCCTCTCAGCGTCTGCTAAATAAGATTGCCAATTTGGGGACAAAAAAAAGATTCTATCATCAAAAACTTGAGACTGATGAATATTATTTCAAATCTCCCTCAGAGATGGAAAAAATATTTTCCCGGGTGCCTCAAGCCCTTAAAAACTCAATTGAAATTGCTGAAAAGTGCAACTTGGAACTTAATTTAGGGAAAATCCACCTCCCTGCCTATCCCCTGCCCTCTTCTTGTTCTGCTCAGGACTATTTAAAAAAACTTTGCCTGGAAGGCCTTAAAAAATATTTCTCCACTCCCTCTCCAGAAGTTATAAAGCGCCTGCAATATGAATTAAAAATAATCAATCAAATGGGTTTTGCCGGATATTTCCTAATCGTTCGGGATATAGTCCGCTTTGCTAAACAAAACAATATCCCGGTAGGACCGGGGAAAGGTTCTTCAGCCGGTAGTTTAGTCTCTTATCTCCTTAATATAACCGAAGTAGACCCTTTAAAATACCAACTCTTTTTTGAAAGATTTCTTAACCCGGAAAGAATAGATCTTCCGGATATCGATATAGATTTCGGCCAGCTGGGGAGAGAAAAAGTAATCTCTTATATCTTTAAGAAATTTGGCAATAATCGGGTAACCCATGTCAGCACCATCTCCACCTATGCCGCCCGCTCAGCCATTCGAGACACCGGGAGAGCACTGGGCTTCCTTCCTCGGGAGATAAATAAAATCGCTAAACTCATGCCTATATTCTCTTCGCCCGGAGTAATTAAAGCTTCTCTTAAACATTTACCTGAACTGCAAAAACTCCCTCAAGACCAGGAACCCCTTAAATCACTATTCTCTTTTGCTCAAAATATAGAAGGAATACCCCGGCATCTCTCCGTACACGCCTCCTCAATGATAATCTCAGATAGGTCGCTTTCAGAAGTAGTTCCTCTGGAACTAACTAACCAGGGAGAGATAGTAAGCCAATACGAAAAAGAATCCATCAAAGATTTAGGTCTATTAAAAATGGATATCCTCGGCTCCCGCAGCCTAACTGTAATTAAAAAGACTTTAGAAATGCTAAAAGAAGAAAATATAAATATCAACCTTAACAAGATTCCCCTTGATGATAAAACCACCTTCTCCGCCCTGCAAAAAGGCAAGACTCTGGGAGTCTTCCAACTGGAAAGCTCGGGGATGTCTTCTCTTCTAAGGAGGCTTTCCCCTTCCCATCTAGGCGATGTAATCGCTGCTCTATCTTTATACCGACCCGGTCCCTTAGATAGCGGGATGACCAAACATTATCTTAAAAGAAAACGGGGAGAAGAAGAGATAGATTATCTACACCCCAAATTAAAACCAATTTTAAAGAACACTTATGGAGTTATCCTTTATCAGGAACAGGTTATGCAGGTAGTTTCTGCTTTTGCCTGCCTTAGCCTGGGAGAGGCTGACCTCTTTCGTCGAGCCATCAGCTCCCGTTCACCGGTAGAAATGGAAAGACAAAGAGATAATTTCCTTAAAAAAGCTATTCAACAAGGAAATACCAGAAAAGAAGCGGAAAAAGTTTTTTACCTAATTTCCAAATTCGCCCATTACGGTTTTAATAAAGCTCACAGCACCTCCTATGCCCTAATCTCTTTTGTAACCTGTTATCTTAAAGTGCATTACCCCGCTTTCTACCTGGCTTCCATGCTCACCTACGGTATGGGTTACTATTCGCCTGACCGCTATATTCAGGAAGCCCGGCGTTTCAAGGTTAAGGTACTTCTTCCCGATATAAATAAGAGTGGGGCTGGTTTTATTGTAGAAGAAGGGGCTATTCGAGTGGGACTGGGTAAAATAAAAGGTATGGGAGAAAAGCACTTAAAATCCATTCTATCTCTCAGGGAAAAATGCCAAAGATTTAATTCCCTGTATGATTTCTGCTGTAAAACTACCTCTTTAAGCATTAATCAAACATTAATAGAAAATCTAATTAAGGTAGGTGCTTTTGATTTCACTGCTTATCCCCGTTCGGCATTATTAACCCTGCTCCCCCTTACTTTAAAGGAGGTTAGAAAGAAGAAAGCTAAAGATGGGGCTCAAAATAGAATGTCTGAAGAAAGGGAATTGTACAATACTGAACTTATTGCCTCTGACTTCATCCCTGCTTATCATTTTTCTAACACTTTCCAAATGAATTTAGAAAAAGAAATACTCGGCTTATATATAACTAACTATCCTTTAAAAAAATATGATAAAATATTAATGAATTTGCCAATTATGAATTCTAATCAACTGTTAAATTATTTTTATCCAAAACCAATTTCGCTAAAAGGAATGCTAATTCAAGTAAGAAGACAATTTACCAGACAAAAACAGGTTATGGCTTTTCTGCTCCTGGAAGATGAAGCAGGTTTTTTTGAAGTAATTACTTTTCCGACTGTCTATCAAAAATATTCTAAACTCTTTTGCAAAGAAGCGCCTCTTTTGATAGAAGGAGTCTTAAGCAAAGATAGCGGCGACTCTAAAATAATCGCCCGGAAGATTAGAGATATAGATAGTATCTCGTGAAACTAGCGTAGAGCGTATAGCGTTTAGCGTATAGAAAGAAAGTTACAGGTTACAAATTTCGCGTTAACGTTAATAGAAAGCTAAAACGGTAGGGGCGTATTGCATACGCCCTCTTATGCAATAATGATTTATTTAATTAAGTAGGACGGGTGTCTCGCCTGTCTGTTGCGTGAGGTAGGGGTTCGATTTATCGAACCCGTTTCGGGGCGGATAAATCCGCCCCTACAAAATGCAGTAAACCTTTTATACTTTCTTAATTGGTAGACTGGTAGATTTTAAGGTTTTAAATTTTGAATTATGATTTTTCGCTTTTAGCTTTAAGTTTTTAGCTTTACAAACTATATGCTACCCGCTGTACGCTATACGCTGTATACTATATTATATTCACTAACGGCTAATTTAATCGGTGAATTGGTGAATCGGCAAATTGTTCAATTAATTAGAAAGGAACTAAAATAGTGAACAACATCAATCGTCTATCCATCATTCATCTGGATCTTGATGCCTTTTTCGCCTCTGTAGAGCAAAGAGATAATCCGGCTTATCAAGGAAAACCTCTTATTGTGGGAGGAATAAGCGGCGGAAAAGGAAATTCAAACCGGGGAGTGGTCTGTGCCGCTTCCTATGAAGCCCGTAAATATGGTGTTCATGCCGGTATGCCTATCTGGGAGGCCCGCCAAAAATGCCCCCGGGGAATTTTTATCCC
>JABUBN010000234.1_pt1 | contig 15698 bp, 12 predicted proteins | sample 7240341 | NCBI WGS metagenome assembly JABUBN01 (sample SAMN07256345, study PRJNA390944) | subsurface metagenome | isolation source: Methane hydrate marine sediment | place: Pacific Ocean: Eastern North Pacific, ODP site | reverse complement strand
TCTCAAAACAATATAATAAGATCGCTTCTTTCAAAGAAGACTTCGAGATTGTCTTGTTAACCGTATTATGATATTTCATAAATACAGACCCACCCATTTTAAAGTTTTGTCGACCTAAAAAATTATTAGGAAGGAGGTTTATTATTATTTAGTCAAGTACTGATTATTAAAAAAAAATAATTATTAAATACCTCAAACAAGATCTAGAAACTCAAAATTTTCTTTCTAATACAAATTTTATTAGGTTTTCATAAAACTCTAATTCTGAATTGTGAATTACTGGCTTTAATTTTTCAAGGACAATTTGAGCTTCTTTATAATAAGTGTCTGCTAGTTTTTTACTATGATCAATGACTTCTGCTTTAAGAAACAATTCTCTTACTTCTTGAACCTCATCTTGAGTCATATTAATATTTTCGATTAATTCATTGAGTCTGATTTTATCATTACCTTTTAACATATTATTGGCTTCTATCAATAAACATGTCTTTTTAGATTCTCTAATATCTCCGTCTGTTGGTTTTCCCGTTGTTGTTTCATCACCAAAGGTTCCTAAAATGTCGTCTATTATCTGGAATATAATTCCTAAGTTTTTTCCATAAATTGATAAATATGACTTATATTTTTCTTCCACTTTTGCGTAATTAGCACCAATTAATATTGATTTTTCTAGTAACGCTCCCGTTTTAAGAGAAACCATATGGATATAATCTTCCATTTTTAGATTTTTCTTGTTTATCATATCAATTTCAATCAAAACTCCATTTGCTATTTCTCTAAAAGCATGTTCGTAATATTGAATTGCTCTGAGATTTAAGTTATTATCAAAATTGTTAAAAAAAAAAGCTTGAAGACCAAGTAAAAATGCGGAATCTCCCCCAATAATGCCTATCGAATTACCATAATCTTCAGCTGCCATTTTTTTAAGGCTTTTTTCTATGTGAAATTGCCTAAATCTATAATGAAACGCGGGTTTTCCTCGTCTAAAATTATCCTTATCAATAATGTCATCGTGGACTAAAGAAGCATTATGTAGGAATTCAACACCAACGCTTGGAAAGATAATATCGTCATTTTGTTTTTCACTAAAAGCGTTATAAGAAGCGATACAAAGCAAAGGACGAATTCTTTTTCCTCCTGATAGGAAATAGTCTCGTAATTCTGAATAATAGACTTTTAAGAACGAATTTTTTACTTCTTTTAAATTTCTATTATATATTAATGCTATTGCATCGTTTATCTTAGGCTTATAAAAGCTCACATATTCAGTAAATTTCATTATAGTGACACCTTCTAAATTCTATTGTAAGTAGCGGTCTTATCCTCTTTCCACTCGCTAAAAAACAATCTTTTATTTCCAAAAAATAATCTTTCAGAAAATCATTATTCATAAGGCCAATTCTCTTATCAAAAATTGATGCAATCGCATTGTTATCCTTAGGGACATATAAACTAATATAATCTGCTAATTTCATTCTTCTCACTATAAGAGTTTTTTTTTTAAATTAATTAAGAAAATTGTATAAATATTTTCATTCTGATTTTAATTTGATATATAAATTAATACACTCTAAATATTAAAGTAAATTGAATATCTAAGTTATATTATCAAGAAGAATAGATAGGAAAACACTATATGACATTTTCTAAAGAAAAAATTAGAAAAATTTATAAAGAAATACAAGATCTTGCAGAAAAACGAGGATTGGAAGAGAACAGAATTAAAGGAAAACTCCTCACAGGGTTGAGCGAGTTTGAAAGATTAGTTATTAATAATTATCCTAGTCGAGTAAAACTTAAATGGTCATGTGAAAAAGCAAATCATAACTCATGGAAAACAAATACAAGTGAGATTAAACGAGGAACTTGGTGTCCAGAATGTTCTAAAGAGAAATTAAGTTTTTCTTTTGAATATTTACAAGAATTAGTTATAAATAGAGGATTGGAAGAGACCGGTCTTCCCGGTGAACTTGTTTCGACTAAGAAAGAATATACTGAAATGATTGAAAACAAATCCCCTAGTAAAGTTAAACTAAAATGGTGGTGTGGAAAGGATTTCCATGACCCCTGGGAAGCAGAAGCTAAAAATATTAAGGGTAATCGCTTAAGAAAAGGTACTTGGTGTCCAAAATGCTACAGAGATAAGAGAATTCTTTCTTTTGAATATCTGTTAGAATTAGCAAAAAGGAGAGGTTTAGAAGAAACAGGTATTCCGGGTATCCTTTTATCAACTCAAAATGAATATAGAAAGCTAATAAAAAATGACACACCTAGTAAAATTAAATTAAAATGGTGGTGTGGGAATAATAAACACCAATTATGGGAAGCTAGTACTAATAGTGTAAGTACAGGAACTTGGTGCCCATATTGCTCAGAGGGCAAATATGAAAAAATCTGTCGTTGGTATTTTGAACAAATTTTCAACAAAAAGTTTGAAAAAATTGCATTAAATAGCTTGATAGAGGATTCTATAAGAAACATGCATTTAGACGGATATGCTGAAATATACATTAATGGTAAAATTATTAAACTAGCTTTTGAGTATGATGGCTATCAACATTATGAATGGCCTAATACATTTCATAAAAATAAAACTGAATTCATTAGACAACAGGAATTAGACAAATTGAAAAAAGAGTTATGTAAAACTAATAACATTTTTTTGATAAATTTTCCTTTTAAAAAATGTCCTAGGATGAATAAACCTAAAATAATTCAGAGCTATATTATTGATACATTTCAAAATCTAACAGACATAACGATAAAGGGATTAAACCAGTATGACTATTTTAATAGAAATGATAAAGTTTAAAGCAATTTATTTAATATTATATAAGATGAGCGATGCTTTTCCCAAAGCGATAAGAATTTCTTTAAAGTTTCATCAGTTTCAAAAATTCTGTCTCTCGCTAATCTTTTTGCCTTTAATATTTTTAAAAACTTTCTATCTAAAGATCTTTCATAATAACTTCCTAACCTATCCATTCTATCTTTTTCTTCACATTTTTTAATAGCTTCAATAGCAAATTGACCTGACATCATGGCATAGGGTATCCCTTTTCCAGAAATTGGGTCTACAATTCCACCAGCATCTCCTATAGCAAAAACATTATCTTCATATAATTTAGATCTTAATCCAACTGGGATTAAATGGGGTTTAAAGGTTTCCATCGTTGAATTGTTTAATGCTAGTTTTACAAGTGGGAGCGCTAGAAATTTTTTGAATTCTTCTCTTGAATTTTTTACTAAATTAATTTGATTACCCCATCCTACTGTAATTCTCTCCGTTTTTGGAAATAACCAAGCATATCCAACAGGAATTAGGCTTTTAATACCAAAAAACAAATGAACTGTATCATGTCCAAGAGTTTTATCTATATTGGACTTAGTAGTTTTCATCTCTTTAGTAATCGTTAAAATTAAGTCTTCACTTTTGAAAAAAGGCCAATTTAGTAATTTTAAAGTGGGCGAAGTAACGCCATCAGCAGCAATTATATATTTTGCAGTATATTTATCTTTATCAGTACTGATTTTGTAAAAATCATCAACTTTTTCAATTTCAATCATAAGCTCTTTCTCTTTTAAAAAGGCTCCACTATCGACGGCCATGTCTGTTAAAAACTTATCAAAAGTGCTTCGCCAAACGACAGCGCCTTTACCTTTTTTTGAATATGTTTCTCCATCAACATGGTGCAATTCTAAAGATTCAATTACCCTACAAATTTTTTCTTCTGGGTAGTTAATTTCTTCTATTAGTTCCCATGCAGTAGCTCCTCCACACGCTTTATATCTTCCTTTCTCACCAAGCATTTCTTTTTCAAGGATACAAGTCGAATATCCGTTTTCAGAGGCTACTTTAGCTGCAACAGAACCTCCTGGTCCTGCGCCTATAACAATAATATCAAAATTTTTCACAAGTTTTTCGACCTTTTATTTTATTAAGAAGTTAGCTAAAAAGTTGATGATACTATAAAAAGAGTATCACATAACCAATATTATTAAAAATAGATATATTTTAAAGTGGATTTTGAGATTTTTAAAAAATAAAAGTAAATTTTTTTTTTAATAATTATTATCAAGATCAAGTTTTATCGTTACTATTACGTGCGGTTCCAAAGTTAAATCAAGATGATTCCCTTTACTTGAAATAATTTTTGCCTTAATTTCGTTTTCTGGCTTTTCTTCCAGAAAGTTTATAATATCCGCGCTCTTGATGGAAGTCTTCTCGTGTAACGTTAACCTTGCTTTTTGATGGGTTGGAGAGATGTTATAGACTCTAACGACTAAAAACTCTCCTTCCTCCGACTTTTTCAAAGCACTAAGCATTACTTTTTTGTTATCGATTTCAAGGAAGCTTAATTTGGTAGGTAAATAAGGTTTTATAGGTTGACGAGTTGCTGGTTTAAAATATGAGATGAGTCCAAAAGGGGCTAAAACGACTTTATTCGAAGCTCTTATTGAGGTTCTAACTATTGAGGGAACCACCACCTCAAAAGGGTTGTTAAATTCTTTGCCTTTTATGTGAGCGTTCGAATCTAACCAATTAGGTTTGTTTCCTTCGATAACGAGAGAAAGCTCGAAAGTATGCTTTCCAAGACATTGAGCTTCGGGAGTATTTAGGTCCGGACCTGCATTACTTCTTCTCGATGTAAGATCGTGTCTTGAAAGCCATTCAATACACCGCAGTAAGGTAACAGCTAGCGAAATCGTTCCATCTTTATTTATAACTGCTTCATATTCGGGTAATCCTTTGTTTATAACCGAAAAAGTTCTTGATGTATCGTTAATAGACACAAAGTCTTTCTGGTGGTTAGTAGGTACAGGTTGTTGAGCCCATTTCTCAGATTTTGGCATCTCAACATCTCGCGAAATGACGTAAAAATGACCATCGGAATCTACCTTTTTAGATTTAATTTTTGAAGGAAAAAGTACTCGTAATCGGTGATCTTTGCTATTGTTTTCTAATTCAATTCTAAAGTCAACTCGTTTAATGTCCTTATATACCGTTATATAGATATCGATTAAGTTTGAAATCAGAAATTCGTCTCTACTATACCTATCTTCGGTTAAAGAAGTAGGTAAATTGAGATTTGCTCTTATTTTAATCGTTTTTTGGGTTACTCCATCTAAAAACGGTGTTATTTCTAGAACATTCAGATCTTCTGAGGTGAATTTTAGATCAGTTTGATTTTCATATGGCCCAGAAAAGTCATATTCATCCCCCCAATCTCCTAAATCTTCAAAATAGCAAATATCTTCGTATAAAGTTTTACTTTCCTTATCTAAAACATCGATTTGCCCCTTAAAACTTACATCAATTTTGTAGAACTGATTTTCTAAGCTATTTATACCTAACTTCAATTCTTTACTCTTTACTACAGATTCTTCAGGTTTTTCTCCTGGTACGATATAATAACACCTATATCCACAAGCAGGAACCTCGGCTAAAAACGAGCAATAATAACTAACCGATCCAATTAATCTATATCTTGGCTCTTCGCTGATTTGAACGTATTGGTATGCGATCTCGTTTCCTTTGGAGTCGAGAATTTTGAAAGCGTCTGGATTTTTAAAGCCAGCTTTTTTAGTGTTGGATATTATGTGGAAATTTGCGATATCTTTACGTTTCCAAGGAAGAGGATTAAATACTACTATCGGAATTTTTTTCTCGTCTTCCTCAACTGTAATCAGATTGTATAGATACAATATTGAATTTTTAAACACTTCATTACCGATTTGCTCCGCCCAATCAAACCTAGTCTCCATTTCTTTGTGAACTTGATCAATAGAACAGCCACATATGCTATCGTGAGGGTGGTTTTTAATAAGCCATTTCAAACCTGTGAGCATATAAAATTGAGGGTAATTAAATTCCTTATATTTATCGAGAGACCATATAATTGTTGATAAGGGTTCCGTATATTTTTCGTACAGATATTCGATCGCCGTGTTTCTCTGCTTGATCCACATACGAGCTGAAAATACCCCTGAAAGTAGATGAGCATACTTTCCACCTCTTAATTCGCCTTTAAACTGTTTTAACTGTGGATTACTGCGTAATACTTTATCGACATAATATTCAAAATCGTTTTGTTCTAAAAGTTTCTCGGGATACATTTCGTTCCATTGTTTAACTATTTCAGGAATCTCCGATCGAGCTTCGTGATGGTCTGAACCGCTATTCAAAAGAACATAGGGTGTAGCTGTGAATTTCTCGAACTCAGAAACAACCCTTTTTATCTTATGAAGCGCCAGTTTATATTTTCCGCTTCTTTTTGATAAATTAAGATCAGCAACCGAACCGTAGCTCTGCTTCAAAAATATACCCAAAATAGAATTAGAATTTCCAGGGGAATTCCAAATAAATTCAATGTTTAGGTTGTTTTCTTCGAATTCGTTACCAAACCCTCGCCAGAATAAAATCGAAGGAATTTCAAATCCTTGAAGTATTTGAGGTAATTGAGCAATGTGGCCGAATGGATCAGGGATATAACCGGCTTTCATAACCCTTCCAAATCTCTTAGCAATTTGGTGCCCAATTATTAAGTTCCTAATCAATAATTCGCCGCTAACTAAAAATTCATCTGGTAAAATATACATAGGTCCAATCGAAAGCCGCCTTTCTTTTACGTATTTTTTAATCTCATCTTCAAATTCAGGTCGGACTTCAAGATAGTCCTCTATCGGAATTGTTTGTCCGTCAAGAGTGAAATTCTTATAATCTGGATCGCTTCTTAGGATATTTAAGAGCTTATCCATCATGAGAACTAGTTTTGCTCTATACTCTTGAAACGGGAGATACCACTCGCGATCCCAATGAGTTTCAGGGACTATAATTATGTTATTAGCTTTCACTTTAATTACTTGATTTTATAATTTAATATTAATTGGAATTAATTTTAGTTAATATTTCATTTCTTTTTGAAATTATATTTCAAAATATATTTGGTAAATTTCTTTACTTTAAATGGCTCAGGTCTTCATGGAATTTAATCTTAATAAGATTAATACTTAAATACAGATTTTCCGACAACGCTGAAATGTGGTTTTTCTCCTAATAATTCTAAGAGCGTTGGAACCATATCCGTCGTTTTACAGTACGAGAGCTCCGTTGAAGGAATGTTTGGAGATCCTCCTACAATGAATGGCACAGTCATCGACTTTTTCAGTCCAATATCGTGAGAATATGGAGAAAAAGCAACCGATTTACCATGTTCATAACCAATTCCATATTCACCAATCGTAGATATCATAATATCGCAAGAGCGTGGATTTTTAAAATATCGAGGGATTTGATCTATAATTATCGGAAAATCAATTCTATTCGTCCCTTCTAACCACTCATCAATATTATGAGCCCTTTTATCTAAAAGCGCAGCGGATTCTTCGTAGTCTTTGTATTTGTATAAATCTTTTTCATCAACAATATATTTTGTTCGTTGATTTTTTCCATGACCCTCATATTCAATTATATTTTTTGAAATTTTTCCTGATTTATTGTTTAGATGTTCCAGATATATTATCCCTTTGTCAGGTGTGTTATTGTCGTCGCGGTAGTACATCAATTTCACTCCCGGAATCTTCCATAAAGTTTCAAATAAATTCAATTTCGTCTTTCCTGAGCCGCTTGGAATAAATTCTTTTAATTGATTAGTTGTTGGATGATGATGCCAACTATCACCGGGAAAATTAAAAAAACCAACAGAACCCATTGTAGCATCGAAATCACCAATTCCTTTTCTAGGTAAGTATTGCATTAAACCTTTTTCTTTAAAATAAGGTTCAATGTTATACAATTTTTCTGTTTTATAGTTTCCATGATCCGAAATAATTCCAATTGCAGTCGAGTCAAAATACCCCTTTTCCTTTAACATTTTAATTATTAGGCCTATAGATTGATCGCATTTAATAATTTCATTAATGTATTTTGGATGAGAAAACCCTTTTTTATGCATAAGGTCGTCTGTTTTTGGTATATAAGCAACTGTTACTTTTGGTACTTCTTTGTTTGAAAAGATTTTTTTAGGATCTTTATATATTTCTTCAACTCCCTTTAATATCGATTGAGTGGTGTATTCTACAGGGGGAATTAATACCGATCCTCGATTAAAAAGGTTCAAAGAGCTTAGAAAATTTCCTTCTCCTGCTTGTTCAAAAATTGTCTTACAATTTGGTCCTAAATCCTTATTAAATTTTAGGATATGGCTTCCCTTTCCTCCATGTCGGATAATCGGAAATTTTTTTCCATCTGATGGGGGGTCAGTTCTTCCAACCCAATGATACATTGGTATGCCACTCCCTTCTATAGGATAGTATCCCGAATAGGACCCAAGAACTATGTTACTATAACAAGGGTATGTAATACTCGGAAAAGAAGTGATACAATTTTGGCACGAGATTCCACTCTCAGCAAGCTGAGCTATATTAGGTAGCTTTTTTTGCTTAATTAAATCAAAAAGATGGGATGCTCGAACATCATCAATAATAATTAAAATTACTTGATTAACTAAACTATTTCGAGGCATAATAAATTTAAAAATATTATTTTAGTGAATAAATTCGCAATATATTAATAAATTTTTTTTAATGGAACATGATTAGGGTTACTTTTATTCAAGCATGATTCCAAAAAGTTTTTGATGTTTAAAAGTTTTAATAAGTCCGAAGAGCTAATTATAAGCAACAAGGTGCATATTGAAGACTAATAATTTGATAATGGAAACTGTTCACAAATTTTTTTTTAAGAATTCTTCTGATATGAGCGAAGTAAAATCAGATACAATTGATTTGGTAATAACTTCTCCTCCTTACCCTATGATAGAAATGTGGGATGCATTATTTTCAACGCTAAACGAAGATATCCAACAATCCCTTCAAGAGGGAGACGGTAATAGCGCTTTTAATCTTATGCATGAAGAATTAGAAAAGATTTGGAATGAAGTTGTGAGAGTGGTAAAACCTGGGGGAATTGTATGTATCAATGTTGGAGATGCTACAAGAAATATTAATAGAAGTTTTCAACTATTTACTAACCATGTTAGAATAACTACTTTTTTTCAAAACAATGGATTTATAGTTTTACCATGCATTCTATGGAGAAAACCAACAAATAGTCCTAATAAATTCTTAGGATCAGGTATGTTGCCAACAAATGCATATATAACCCTTGAACACGAGTATATATTAATTTTTAGAAAAGGGGATAAAAAAAGGAAGCTACCTCCTGGGTTTGAGCATAGATATAATAGTGCTTATTTTTGGGAAGAAAGAAATAAATGGTTTTCAGATTTGTGGGCAGATATTAGAGGGATGTCCCAAAAATTGAATAATATAAATGGAAACAAAAAAAAATTAAGAGAAAGATCAGCAGCTTTTCCCTTAAAGCTGCCATATAGATTGATTAATATGTTTTCTATTTATGGAGACACAGTTTTAGATCCTTTTTGGGGGACAGGTACAACGACATTCGCTGCGATGGTTTCTGGAAGAAATTCTATAGGGTACGAGATTAATTCTGAATTTTTAGAAGGCTTTAAACTCAATCTTAAAGAACTAAAAAATACGACTCAATCGATTAACAATAACCGAATTAAAAGTCATATTGAATTTATAGAAAGCTATAAGAAATCAGGAAAGGAACCAAAATATCTAGCGAATAATTATAAGTTTCCAGTTATTACAAAACAAGAAATTGAAATTTTATTATTTTCCATAAAAAATTATAGCGAAAATGGTAATAAATTTACTGTAAATTATAGTAAATTTGAAATTGGGCAAAAAAATAATTGATATAGTTAAATATCGAATATCTATCCTTAAATAAATTCTATAACCAATAATTTAATTATAGCAAATCCCAACTCTCGCGGAGCATTCATCAAATAACTTCCCTAATCGGATTTTTTTATTTGAATCATTAAATAGGACTTATTCGTTACAATCAACTGCTTTTTGGAGATTGATTTTAATGAAAGCTTCTTCTTGTATGTTTCTTTGCTCTGATTTTACCGATCTGTTTACTTGCGACAAAAATTTCATCGCGTTATTTTTGCCTTCTTTAATGTTTTCAATTAATTCTTCTTTGCTTAAAGCTCCGGAAATAATTAGCGCCGTTTGAAACGATTGGTCTGGTTTTAAAGTTTTGAACTCAATTTGCAAAGCCGATAAGATTTCTCCAGCCTCTCCGTGTAAAGTATTTGACAGATTCAATCTTTCGTTATTAATTTTAAAGTCTTTCGTTAAACAAGTTTCGTAATTCGTCGATTTTGATATAGGAGAAAAGCCACCATATAAGCCTGTATGATCGTATTGGAAAAGTATATCGTTTTCTTCGTCATAACCAGATAAATCGTTATCGAAACCTTCTAATCCGTTGATGTCTAAGTCAAACACAAAGTACATTGAGAAGTCAATTAAGCTGAAATCGGAAATATTCTTTAACGTGAAAAAGGTGTTGATGTAAGGAACTTTTGGACGATTAAAGACGTCAATATATAACCGAATCGAAGATTGTTCTTTTTTAAACGTAATCGGTTGAATTTTCTTTTCTCTTATTAATATTTTTAAGTATTCTTTTATGTCAAAATCTAGCGTTATACGGTCGATCACAGTTCCCGTCCGGCTGTTTACCATTTTATAGATCGGCGTTGGTTCAATATTTTTCAACACAACAGGAATAGTGCCGATTTTTTTACTTATCAATTTAAAACTGAACCATGGCCCGGCAAACTGCTGTTCTGTTAAAAAGAGCAAATATTTTCCCTGGTACGTCAATTCTTTTATCGAAAATCCCATTAAATAGCCTGATTGATTTCAAGTCGCCAAAATGTCGTTGAATAATACCTTTAATACTATTTTTTTATAACCTCCTTTATTTATTTCTATACTAATATTTAACAAACTTGATGCTAATCTTACAATAATAAGAATATATATAAAAATTAAAAAAGTTTCTAGCGATTAATCTACGCTTTTTCAATAAATCTGTAGGCAATATAAAGGAAAGCCTCGTTGACATTTTCGCCTGTTCGGGCAGAAGTTAAAATGTGGTGAAAACCTAGTTGTTTAGCAACAATCTTTATCTCTTCTTCGCTAATTACTATCTCTTCTTGCAAATCCGATTTATTTCCAACTATCACTACGGGTATCTCTCTCGATACAGAAGTTTTGATGTCCTTATACCATTTCTTAACGCTTTCTAGATTATTTGGACGGGTTCTGTCAATCACTATAAAAGCTGCGCTTGCTCCTTCGTAAAATCTCTGTCTATAAGGTGCTATTGAGCCCATTTGACCTCCAATATCCCAGAGGACGAAATTAATGCTTGTATCTTCGTCCATTACAATGGATTTCTTAGAAATCGCAACGCCAATCGTTGAAATATAATTTTCACTGAATTCGTTTTCGACAAATCTCCTAATTAAAGATGTTTTTCCAACTTTAAAATCGCCATTTAGAATGAGTTTTGCCGTAAATTGACCCTTCGGTAGCTTACCTTCTCTTCTTTTTGATAAAACCCGGATAATTTCGGGTATATCTGTAGACACATTATCGAAACCATCAAGAATCAGTTCTACCTTACCGGCAATATATTCCGAATAAATCCTTAGTTCTGTATTTGATGTAGTTGGATCAGCGATCGTAGTTAATATACAATGTGGTCCCATGGAACAATACGCAAATTTTTTATCTTGCATTGAGGTTATATTAAAAAAATTGCTCTGGGTTTTATATTCACTTTTAATTCTATCAATGTAGATATCAAGAAATGCTGAAATTGCTCCAATTACTAAATTCGATTCGTGACTTCCTTTCTCTTTACTCTCTGAGGCGATTATAAAACCATCTCTATCGCAAATTGTCACCGCTGCGGCACCATCTACATCGAACATGTAGTTTTCTAACAATGACTGAATTAAATCAATATTGGGCAGACCTTCCATAGAATTCAACTTCGTTGGTAGCTTTCTTAAAATTATATTAGTTTTAAAAAATATAAATATAGCTATTAGAAAATTGTTACAAGAAGTTATTTTTAAACTCTGATTATCTCCATGACATAAACTTATTTATTTTTAAATTTGTATTGATTTTTGTAGAATGGAAGAAAATTTTTTAAAGCACGAGGAAAACATAGCAAAAATTCTAGGTCGCATAGTATCCCTATGCAAACAAACAGATCTTGCTGACCTAGCAGAAAAAGGAGAACAAGTTCTAAAGAACTACGACAAAGCAAAAACATTTCGAAAATAATTAAAAGGTTCAGAATTACTTTTTGTCGATTCTTAAGGAAGTTCTCTCGTTTTATTCCAAAAACAATATTTTTATAGTTATATCACAATATTATTCTTCTTTTTATTCGAAATGTTTCTTCTATTTTTTATGATAGACAATATACATTTGAAAAACGACTTGCTTGAAGAAAAGCAAATTGAAAAACTTTTATTTAGAGCTGTTGATCTCTTTAAAAAAACCGGACTAACAGATTTAGCCGAAAAATGGGACAGAATTCTAAAAAATTATGTAGCAAAAAGAGAATTAGTTTAATATTCATTTTCTTAATTACTCATTTCAAATATCTATCAAATTTAATTGACGCTTGAACGATCATAAATTCTTCAAAACATCAGATATATAATTACGTTGCTCATTTGTTATCCGATAGAGATCGAAAACAAGTGAATTAATTTTATTTTGTAAATTAGTATAGTGTTCTGTATCAAATTTATCTAATTTCAAGATGGTTTTAACGAGTATTATAATTTCTCTTGAAAGTTTCTTTTCAATATCGATTTCAGGAACTACTATAGGCAAACCTTTTAAATTCTCTATAAGAATCCTTGGGAATAGTTTTTTATAAGAGCCAAATGATTTAATAAAGTAAAACGCTAATAATTGCGAATTTAAAAGCCCAAGAAGGTAATAATTATTAAATTCTATAATAGGAGATTTAAGTATTTTTAAGTTGTAAAGCGATTGCGAAGTCAATGAACCCTTATCATAAGTAGCACATATTAAGCTATTTTGTGCTAATTGTCTTACTATTACGCGATTTTCGTAGCGATTTAACTTCTTGTAATTAATGCCTTGTTTAGTTGTATTAATATATTTTAAATTTTTGACTTGGTATCGATTAATAGAATAGAGAAATGGTTTATAATTTTTTTTTAAATCGCCTTTAATACTTTTTATTATTATACTTTCTATAGAATCATTGCTTAATTCTGATTTACATTCTTTGCAAATATAATTATTTTTTGGAAGAGGAAAATATTTATTACATGTATTACAGAATATAACTTTTCCCTTTTTACCTAATTCAACGCCCCTCCATATATCTATTTTAAAATTTGGATTAGCATTTAAATCATTTAATTCTGGAAAATTTATGTTCAAGAACTCGATAACTTCTCTATCCTGGTCATTTAAATTAATTAGAAATCGATAATTCCATTTTTCAATTACATTTTGAAGAATTGCATTATCATCTTGAGATTGATCTGATGGAAATTTTAATATAATTTGGTTATTTTTCCTCTTTATTTCATCTGATTCTTTTTCTAAAGTAATTATGATATTTGAAACGACGGGTTCATCGAATTGCGGGCCGCTATAATAAATTTCCCTTATTTTAGTTGAGTCATATATATATTTTCTAAGAATCTTACGATTTGATAGCGCGAGTAGAGAATCAGGGATTATATAACCAAGTAAACCATTTTGCTTTAATATTTGAATTCCTATTTCGATAAACAGTTGATAGTAGTCAAATTGACCCTTATTTGTTTCCAAAGGGAGTTTTTCAATTAATTTTCTATAATCATGTGGAATCGCACGAATAAATAAATATGGGGGATTTCCAACTACATAGTCGTATTTATTATTAAAATTAAATTGAAGAGTATCTTTATTGAAAATATTAAAAACGGGTATTTGGTAATCTTTATTTGTTTCTAAAATAATTTTAATGAGTTCGAAAAGTGTGTAATAAAAGTTGATTTGGCATAATATACAAGCAATTGGATTTATATCAATACCAGAGATATTCGTTTTAATTTTGTTGATAATTTTTTTCGCTTGTTTAGGAGTTAACTCTGAGTTCTCTTTCGATTTAATTTGCTTTCTTAATTTTTCTAAGAGAACCTTTACAGCTTTAATTAAAAAACTCCCTGAACCACAACTTAAATCTATTAATTTTTTATTTTCAATATCTTGCTGTTCTGTATACCAAACTCTCTTTAGTATATAATCAACAATTTGAATGGGAGTGAAAAACTCACCCATTGTTTTTCTTTGGGAATGGGGAATAATTTTTTCGTAAGATTTAGCTAGGATATCCAAATCAAAACTTTGATCATCCCTTCGTTTTTTATCATGAATTTCTTTGGATTCAATCTCAGTTAAGTTTTCGACCATGTTATGGATGAAATCGTTTATTTCTTTATCTTTTAAATCGATTCCATATCGAGTTATTAAATTTGAAATTATTCCCTTATCTATTAGGAATTTTTGAAAATCGCTCATAAAGTTCGGTTTTAGTTCGGTTTTAATCAAATTATATTTTATCAAATTATATTTCTATTTAACCAGAATAAAGTTTTATATTTACTTTAAAATTATGGAAATCACTATTCACATAAAACTTCTTATAGGTTGTTGAACCAATATTTATATAAAATTATTCAATATCTTCTTTGATACAAAAAGGAAGAAATTAAAAATAATAAAGAAATCCCTTAAAATTAATGATTGCAAGCATATTTATTACAGCTTACTTTGCGATATGTTCTATTGGTCTAATTTACATATTATTTCACAGAGAAAATTACAAGCTTGAAGTAGATTTTTTAATTGTAATTATGATATATTTCGTCAGTGAAAGTATTTACTTCATTTTATTTAATCTATCAGTCGAAACCTTTCTTGACGTAAATTCAGCCTTGATATTATGGAATGTATCAATTTTTACTAGAATAATATCAAATGGGATATGGTCTGCTGTTCATAGTACGGAATTAAACAAATCTAGCCGAGTTAGATTTTTACCCATTATCATATACATATTAATAGGAGGGATTATCCTTAGCTTATTGTTCAATCCTTTTTCGTTTTTAGTTACCCAGACGGGGTTTGAGTTCTACTACTTTTTTAGTAACCTTCCCTTATTAATTTCGATTGTTACATTCAATGTTTTTATCGTAGTTATTTCCTGGATTATACAAATAAAAGGATATAAAAATATTAAAGACAGAAAGTTAAGTAACTTCTATTTCTTTTTCGTATTTCTCTTAAGCTTAAAAATTCTATGGTATACTCTCTATATATTAACTCAAAATTCATTTTTTAAAATTCTACATCAAATGTTTTACATTATTTTTATGGGATTTATAATCTTTCTTGCAGTTAATAAACCAGATTTATTTGTAGTTTTCACTAATAAAATATACGATTTTATTATTTTCCATAAATCTGGCATCTTACTATATTCTTTTAATTTCGAAAAACAATCAGAAGTTGATGAAGCGCTTTTAAAAGGGAGCATACTAATTGGAATTAATCACATTTTAGCTAATTTATCGAACGTAGAAAATCAGATAACACTTATTAAGATGAGCGATCGAGCGATTGTTTTTAACTATAACAACCAATTAGGTTACGCAGTTTTACTAATCGCAAAACACAAAAATAAAATACTCGAA
>JABUBN010000233.1_pt1 | contig 15744 bp, 14 predicted proteins | sample 7240341 | NCBI WGS metagenome assembly JABUBN01 (sample SAMN07256345, study PRJNA390944) | subsurface metagenome | isolation source: Methane hydrate marine sediment | place: Pacific Ocean: Eastern North Pacific, ODP site | reverse complement strand
ACACTTTATCACCTTTGATTGCTTGCTCGCAAAATCTTCCTCTAAACGAATTAATTTCATTAAGATTCTTTAAATTAATATTCTTTGGAATAATTTTACTCTCTAAAACTTTTAAATGCTCTATTTTATAAGAGCAAGGAGTAAAAATCGAATTGGTTGAATCAGTAATTTTTGCTTTAATTTTTATTCTCCCTAAATTCTTGAATTTATAATCGTAATAAGTTCCATTCCAATCTTTAGGGCTTTTAATATACCTTATAAAAAAATCAATTCCATGGAATTTTCCTTGGTGTAACTTCTTTTTTTCACTTTTTAGAAAATCCTTGAAGCTAATATCAGACCCTCCAACTCTCCATTTATAATGAGTTTTATATTCCTCTAAATTATACATTCTACAATTGTTTGAAGCCTGAAAAATATTTTTTAATTTATCTTGAAATTCTAAACTAACTTGAGTACCATATATAACTATATCAATATCTGAGCTTTTTATATTTAATCCAATCATAGGAGAACCCGATATCCCAATAGAATTTTCCGGAATATCACCCTTATGTATTAAAAGTTCACATAGGTTTTTAGACTGAATTTCTGTTTCTGTTAATTCATTTTTATCTTTAAGCTTTTTAAAATAGGCTCTAGGAGTGTAAATTTGTTTTATATCTTCTAATTTTACTCCTTGAAGTTCTAAATCAAAATTTTTAGAAAAGAATAGATATTGAGGATATTGCTCTCTTAATTTTGAGTACCTCTCATCGAGCGAATAGATTTTTTTAAATTTAATGTCATCCTTTATTCGATCTCCATATTGATCAGGATAAAATCTTAAAAAACAAATCTTACGATCATGGGGATGATGAATACCTTTTATATCAAAAAATAGATGGTCTTGTTTCGTTTCAAGGTAATCTCCTTCAATTCCTTTTGGAATTTTCATAGGTATCCCAAACTTAATAATTAATATTTTGAAGGGGTTTTTGATTTGATTTTATATTTTGGAATCTCTTTTATTTTTCTTAACTCTCTTTCAAAATCTCGCTTTTCTCTAAGAAATCTCTCTTTATCACTTTTTAATTTTTCTCTTTCTCTTCTAATTGCCTGCTTTTCATTCTGTATCATCGATTTTTCTTTTTCCAATTGTTTAGACTCATTTTTTAATTTTTTAAGTTTATTCTCTAAATTACGAATTTTATGTTCTAAAGAATAATAAGTATCTTCTGCTTTAGGAACTTTTCTATCTAATTCCTTTAATCTTGCTTCTTGCCCTTTTTTCTTTCTTTCTAATTCTCTTACATCACTATCTACATTCTCTTTATACTTGTTCAATCCTTCTTTTTTTTTATCAACGGCACGAGATTGAAGATTTAACTCTTTTTTTTTATATCGAACTTTTTCTTTTTCATCTTTTAATTTTCTTTTCTGATCTTCGATTCGATTTTTTTCATCTATTATTTCTCTTCTCAAACTATTGATTTCTTTGGTTAGATTATCTTTTTCTCTCGTTAAATTCTTAATTTCATTTCTCAGATCCATTAAAGCGTTTTCCAATTTTTCATTAGTTCTTTCTAACGCATTTTCTCTCCGTTCCATACCGGGTATTTTAGTTTTAATTTCTTTAATTCTATCTTTTGCTCTTTCTTTTTCTTTTTCTAAATATTTTTTCTCACTCTTTATCTCATCTTTTAATCCATGTAATTTCTCTTGATATCGTTCTAAGTTAGCATTTTTTTGATCTAATTCCCTTTCTAACAAAGCTATATTATCTCTACTTTGCTTTATTTCATTTCTCATATCGTCTAATTCATTTTTTAATTTTTCATGTTTATTTTGTATGTCTCTCACTTGAAGTTCTTTTTCTTTTCTTTTCTTTTCTAAATCTTCAATATTTTCGTGGTATCCTTCAACTTTTTTAATAACTTGTTCCCATTCATTTTTCTCTTTGTTCAATTTAACTGTTTCTTCCTTAATTTTTTTGAGTAATTTCGCATCTGGAATAACATCTAATTGCTCTTCAGGTGTTTTTTCTCGAATTTGGTATTTAGGAATGGGTTTATCATTCATGGTACTTGTAAAAACTCATATAAATTTTTAAGTATAATATATTATTTTTCACTCTAAAGTGTTTGCAATTTACTTTATTTACTTTAAAGCCAATTTTTGTTGTCGATTTATATATTATCATTTCCATTATTTCTTAAAAAGAAACATAAAATTTATAATTCTAAACTAATGGTGTGTATCTAATGGGTTTTGAGGAAGATTTTAACGAGGAATTTGATGAAGAATTTGACGAAGACTTAGATGAAGAATTAGATGAGCCTTCTACAAAGTCCCCCACGGAAGATTTTACAGTTAAAACTCCAGATCAAAAAATCTCACATGAAGGAAAAAAGATTTCAGTGTATTTTCTATCAACCATAGGACCTGGCGAGAAAAAACAAAAATTACTGGTCTATACTGGAAATAAAGTAGGAGATATTAAAGAAACTGTAGCAAATTTGTTTGCTTTAGATCCTGCTGATTTTCATTTATCTTCGGGGGGAGTCACTATGGATGAAACTTCGATGTTAAGTGATTATAATTTGTCTGATGGAGATGATATATTACTAATTCCAGCTAGCGTTGCTGGATGAATAGATTGGAAAGATATAGCCAATTTAATAATAATATTTTCTTTTTTCACTTCTATTTTTTTCTTGATGGAATTAGCGCAATTTCATTATCATCGTCAATAACATAATCTTTTATTAGAAGAGTTTCATCTAATAAAATCCCCCCAGATGATAATAGAAAATCTTCTAGATTATAATCAAATAATATTCCAACTTTATCTTTAATGACACTTACTAATTCAGATGTTTCAATAATGAGAATCTTAGTTTTCTCACCTGGTTCGACTAATGACCTTATATAAACTCGTACCTTCTCATCCATCCCTATAGTATGCAATGGTGGGTTGTATATCACCTGTTCCCCAGTTAGGCTCTTGGTTTCTAACATATCTTCAATTAACTGTTTTCTTTCATCAGGTTCAAAATATAACATCTCTCGAAGGAAAAATATTTTATCCATTTTTGATAATCCTAAGAGGTCAATTTTAGCTATTTCCTCTTTACTAAAAATAGTAAAAATATAATCATCCATCGATTCTATTTCTTCAAATGATTCCATCGCATTCGCATATTGATCTATTAAAGGCATTGCATCAAAGTAATCCTCAAGTAGAGCACTAGTTTTTTTCTTAACTGATTTTTGTTTAGGAAAAGATTTATTGTATTTCATCTTCACAATAGGGGTACTTTTAGATTGAATAACTGTGTAGATAGTGCTTGTGGATAGCACAGCAACACTACCAATTGTTAAAAAAAGATATACTGGAACATTTTCTACTTGTAAAAAGATAAGAATCAAATAGATAAATGCAATCCCTACATAAAGAGCTATGAGACTTAAGATTCTATAATTCTTTCTCATGATTTTTATGATAAATTCTATTCTAATTTCTAATATATAATTCAAAATATAAATCCCATTGGAATAAGTTTGAAATTTTGATGCTCACCCACCTAAAATTGATGCTCTTATCTTATAGTATTTCTCTGTATTGATTTTAAAAGAAACCTTTTTATTTTCTTTTTCGATTGTTATTAAATCCAGATTTTTTAATATTTCAAGATACTTTTTTATAGTATTATAATTCTTTTTTAATCCAGTTGAGATTTCTGTCCTCTTTAATGTTTTATTTTCTTTAATCATAAAATCAATTATTTCTTGAACGATATCTTGTTTTAAATAAAAAAATAACATATCATATTCTGGATTTGAATCATATTCAAAGATTATTTTTTGATTATCAATTTTTTTTGATCTAGTAAATCTAAATTTTTCTAAACAGGATAAATGCCAAAGTGCTTGATTGCTTCCAATGTTAATGGCTCTCATTATTTGATTAATATTTGATGGATTCTTCTTTATATAATTATAAATTTCATTTCTTATGGGTTGTTCAATAATATTGTTTTTCATTAATTTTGTTCCAGGAATTAAAATTCTTTTTTTAATGAGATTTTTAATTATAAGTTCAATACTATTTTTATTTAGATAAGGGTTAGATTTTACTCTATTATTGATAAATACAACAATATCTTCTATTGAAAAGAAAGGTTTCTTTTTTAAATATTCCTTTATTAAATCACAAACAATAGATTGAAGGTTATCCGGAGAGCTCATAAGCTTATATTTTTATTATGTTAAAATGTCTGAATTTATTAATCAAATCTTCTTTCTAAACCGTATTTTCACCAATATATATTAATAAATCGTCATTCAATTTATAAATATATGTTCTTAGGAACTCTACTTAATATATGATTTCGTTCACTTTTTAAAATTAATAAAACTTCAAAATCATTCCAATGGGTTTTTTAATATCATTTTAATGTGATATTATTAAATTCTAAAAAAAAAATAAATTTAAAAAATAGATAAAGTGATTTGAATGAGTTTTGACAACGATTTTGATGAAGAATTAGAACCAGTTAAATCTAAAACTCCATCAAGTAAAACACCCTCAACAGGCAGAAAGTTGACTTTATATTTCATGTCAACTATTGGTCCTGGTGAAAAGAAGGAAAAATTAACTGTGAATGACGCTAATAATATAAGTGACATCAAACAAACATTAGGAAATTTATATGGACTTGATCCTGAAGAATTTCACCTCTCATCCGGAGGAGTTACCATGGATGAGGGTAATCAATTAAAAGATTATAATGTTAGTGATGGCGACGACATTCTCTTGATCCCAGCGAGTACTGCTGGATACTTTTAAATATTTCTTTTCATAAAGTTTAATATAAGGGCATTAAGCCCTTCAATTTTTTTATTTTTTCAATTAATATTAATAGTGATAATATTGGATAAGGAATCAGATTTTTTTGCTAAAGGAATGACAGCGGAAGAGAGAAATTTATATGATCGCCAATTTCGTTTGGAAGGATGGTCTCAGAATTTGGTAAAAGACTCAAGAGTGTTAATTGTAGGCATTGGTGGGTTAGGTTGCGAAATTGCTAAAAACCTAGCCATGTTAGGTGTAGGCCATTTAGATCTTGTTGATTTAGACATTATTGAGCATTCCAATTTGAATCGCCAAATTCTTTTTGTTGATGCAAAGTTAGGAGAACCAAAAGCTATTGTGGCGGCTAATAAGCTAATCAAGATTAATCCTAATATTACTGTAAAAGGATATCATACTTCCTTAGAAAGGTTAGATCCTGCGTTATATCGTGCGGCTGATGTTGTTATTGGGGGTCTTGATTCAATGAATGCCCGTTTAAACTTAAATGCGCAATGTATGCGATTTAGAAAACCACTAGTGGATGGAGGTACATCTGGTTATCATGGACATATGTATTCAATCTTTCCGTATCGGAATGCTTGTTATGAATGTAATCCACTACCAGTAGGAGAAAGTGATGACATGGCAGCCTGTACAGTGGTAGGTATCCCCCGAAAACGGATTCATTGTCTTTTTAAAGGAGATATGGCCTTTAAAGAAAAGTTTGATAGAGATCCGTACCCAAAAAATATAAAGGATATTGAATTTATCCAAAAAGTCGCAAATGAATTAGTGAATAAGCATAATTTCCTACCTGAATATACTTCTGATGATATCGTTAAACTCATTGATCGTCATGATCCTGGGATCATTACTATTAATGCTGTTATTTCTGCTTTAGAATCACATGAAGTTGTGAAAATCTTGCATTGGAAAAGAGGTCATAGAGGTTTAGGAATGCCCATTTCAAGTTATGTTATATTTAATGGAATGACAATGAAACTGTATCATATTGAAAAGAAGAGAAATCCGGAATGTTTTCAATGTGGTAAAAATGTAAGACGTGTTGCTATAAAAATGAAAGCTCAATCACCCTGTATGAACATAATTAGAACATTACAAAAAAATGGATTTGAATTGGAACCTGAATTTGAACCAGTTGTTACCTTACAGGATTTCAATGACATCATGGTTTTAGATTTAGAGCAAAATGTAATCGAAAATGGATTAAGAAATTACGAATTTCTGACCGTTGTGGGGTTTAAGGGTGGAGAAATTTATGTTACTTTAAAATTAAAATAAAAATTAAATCAAAAATGATTTTTGAGAAAAATCTATTAAAAAAAAAAGTATAAAAGAAAATAAAAAGGGTTGAGAAAATGAGTATAAGAACCAGTCGTGTTTCCCGAGATTTTGCGGGATTAAAAAAATTGCTTAAAGAAGGTACTATTATCCAATTAAAACCATTTAATCCGAAAAAAAAGAGTATTGATCATTTAGCAATCACAATTAAAGGTCCTAAAGGTACAGTTTATGCAGGGGGATTGTTTAAGTTGGAAATGAGATTCCCGGCTCAGTATCCTAAGCGACCTCCTTTCGTAAGATTGCATACTCCAATTTGGCATCCAAATTTTTGGCCAAAACCAAGTGAATACAAAGGACAGAGAAATATTTGTTTAGCTTTAGTAGATCCTTCTTTAACGGGTAAAAAAGGGGGATGGAGTCCTTCAAAAACAGCAGTTACTGTTGTTCAAGCAATAATTGCAATGTTAAACACCCGTGGTAAATATGTTAATCCCACTGATGTTTTTAATAAGAAAGCTGCAATAGAAATGATGAAAGATCAGAAATTTTTTGAGAAAAAGGTCAAAAATTTAGTAAAGAAATACGCAAAAGATAAATGGTGAATTTATAATGAATATTGATGATAATGCACTCAGAGAGGCAATAAAACAGAAAATTAAGGAAAAAATTAAAAAGGAATTACTTGAAGAAGTATATACCGAATTACAACTAGAAGAATTGCAGGAAGAATTAACCACTGAACTTATTAAAGCAAGGCCTTTAGAACATTCAAAAGAAATTAAAGCCAAACTTGAGCCAATTCCTATGGAACCAATAAAAACTATAGCTAAAAATGATAAAGTTGAAGTATCTTTGACTATAAAATCTATCCTTAAGATCGCTAGCCATTCATTAAAATATGCACATTCTAAAATGCGAAGAGAGAATTGGGTTGAAGTAATAGGGTTGCTTGCAGGAAAATACGATAATAGAAAAGGAATTCTTCATGTTGAAGATGCGTATCCGATGGGGCATGGTACAGCAGTATATGCTGAAATTAAAGATTATAAAAATTTTGTTAGAGCCTACAAAGAGATTAAAAAAGATAATCTGGTTATTTGTGGATGGTATCATTCTCATCCTTCTTATGGATGTTTTATGTCGCGAGAAGACTTAGGAACTCAAGCAAGATATCAAAAATTATGGGATAAAGCTATTGCGCTTGTAATTGATCCATATCAGATTAACGGGAAATCTTTAGGTTTTGAAATTTATCGTGCTAATTTTAAAACAAAAAAATGGTTTTCAATTCCATTTGATATTAAGGGGTATTTAGATGTAAGAATGTTACCAGAAATTTTAGAATTTATGAATCCTATTATTGAAGGAAAACCAGTTTATTTAGAATATGATGAAGAATAATGAATAGTTTTTAAGGTGAAAATTAAACTATGGTAAAAAAAAAAGTGTTAAGGATAATAGCTATTATTTTTCTAATAATTGGCTTAATTCATGGTTTAATCTCATATTCTTCAACTATTTTTTTTACATGGTTATTAATCGGATTATGGATAATATTTACAATGAAGATTTTTGAAAATATCAAGCGCCACCGTGAGTTTAATTCACCACACAATACTGCATTTTTTGTGATTCTCCCATTATTTATCGGGATTTTTTACTCCATATGGGGTTCTTTTACTGGTCTATTGGGAGAGAGTCTTATCGGTGGCGTATATTTTAGTTTTTGGAGTCTAATTTTTGCTTTTCCATTTATAATGTATGGTTTATATTCTATATATCGTTGTTTTAAGAAATATAATGTAATCTATTTTGGAAAAAAATCAGTAAAAGCAAGAACGTTGGGATATATTCTATCATTCTCAGTTCTTATTCTTATTATTGCCTATTGGATAACTTTTTATAATTTTACTCTATTAGACTTAAATCTCCTATTACTTTTCATAGCTATAGTTTTAATATTAATTGTTTTTGGATTTACTAGTACTGGTTCATCCATACCAACATTAACTCGGGATTACATTGCTGAACGTACTAGAAGGATCAATAATTTGACCACACCTTCAACCCAGAGACAAAGAGTACGCACAACACATACAACTAATACATCTCCATCAACTAGAACAACTACACGTACAACAAGATCTAGAACCCAATCGTCAAGAACAACTCCTACATCACATAGACAAACGGCAAGGACTAGAACAACAAATACTACACGTACTACTCGTGTTAAACCAACTTCAAAAGTTCGTGATCTAAATAAATATAAACCAAGAGCATCATATCTTACAGTAGATGATTTTAAATGTATCTTTTGTTTTAATTTACCAAAACTTCCTGGAGACAGAGGTAGAGGAATAGTTGTATGCCCAAATTGCAGATATCCCGCACATGCTGATGAATTTAAAGATTGGATGCGAACTTCAAACCTCTGCTCACGTTGTAGTGCTGTTATACCATCAGGCTTTAGGCGTAATCCTAGAATTGTATCTGTAAAAAATTATTTAATTATCTATAGACATTTTTTGAAGAAGAAAAGATAGACAAATAAAAATTATTACGACTTCAATGCCGGTAATCATCAATTTTTAAATTATTGAATATTTAAATTTTTTTTTAATTCTCCAATAGTGGTCTTTAACTCAGAATACACATTATGGGGGTGAATAGATTCAAAGCTTTCAATTTTAAAAGTAATTTTGAAATCATTTTCTAAATTGGGAAAGTCTCTTAAAATAAAGTTTTTTGCCATTTCTCTTACTACATCTTCAGAAAACAGCGGTTTTAAATGAGCAATTCTGACAAGTTTGGCTTCTTCAGGTCTTTTCAGAACAGACTGTATTTTTCCACTCATCGATTCTTCAATAATATCAATGATATCTAACACATCAATCCTATTGTTATTTAAATCTTTTATTTGAACTATTATAGTCCCAATTGAACGTTGATTATGAGAGCTAAAAGGTAGGATATTAAGAAGAGTTTTAACCACATCATCAGAAAGGTTAAGATCTTGCCTATTTTTAATAATTTCCTCAGCATATTCTTGGCTCATTTCCTTAGCACAGGGACAAACCGTCATACCAACAGCACTGGCTCCAATGTAATAACTAAAATCGACTTTTTCTTGTTCTTTCTTCTTTGCCTTTACAAATGAGCTAATTTCATATGCTTTCTGGATGGTTCTCTGTTGTTCGTCTTTACCTTGTACAATTATTTTTCCTTCTAATTTTACATGAATCTTTTCGGTATACGGGTGCCGTTCTAACAATTTTCTAGCAATCCTATCTCCAACTAATTCAACCGATGGAGTGGGTTTAAAAATTACTTCATTTATTATCTCTTCAATAGTTTCTGAGGTTCGCGACATATGTATGCCACGCTGTTGTGCTGGCAAAGAGATTAAGGCAGATATTTTTGGGTAAAAAGAAAACCGTTTATTCTCATGAATAATCTCAACTTTCTTTTCTACTCCCACGATCCCAACTTTATCGATTGGAATATCAACTATCGAACCAGAGCCTTGTAAATCTTTCTTAAACTGATGAATAAATTAACACCAATTTTTTTGCTCGTTATTTATATGAGGTACTAATTTTAATAATTTTTATAATATATTTTCTATTATATTATTTCTTGAAATAGAAATAAATAAAATTTGAATTTAATATGACTAAAACTGCGATATATAGTAAATATGGGCTAATTGGAGACGATTTAGAGCTAAAAAAAAATATTTCAATAGAAGTAGATAAAGATGGAAAGATTCTTACAATTTCTTACGAAAATATTTCGAATAATGTTGATATCTCGAGGAAAGGACGAAGTACTTTATTAGTTCCAGGACTAATTAATTCCCATATTCATATTGGCGATAGTTTTGCGAAAGAGGAGGGATTTAACAAAGATTTAATTGATGTTGTTGCCCCTCCAAATGGATTAAAGCATAAATTGTTAAAAACAATCTCAAGCGAAATTAAAATAGAAGGAATAAAAAAAGCAGTTTTAGAAATGTTAGCAAATGGCATAACATTCTTTGTAGACTTTCGAGAAAATGGGTTAAAAGGTGTTGATCTTTTAAAAGAAACTTTAAAAGATTCTCCTATTAATAAACTCATTTTAGGAAGGGATAATAATTCAGTTGATGTGGAAACTGTGCTTAAAAATGCAGATGGCTTAGGATTTGCTAGTTATAAGAATATTTCTCCTAAAAGCAAAGAAAAATTAAGTAGTTTTAAAAAAGAATATTTAAAAAAAATTATAGCGTGCCACGACGCTGAACTCTCGAGAAATGAGCCACTTTTTAACGAAATAATAAACGATGATTTAATCGATGTAATTATACATGGTACTCATTATACAAGAGAAGATTTAGAGAGAATAAAGAATAAAAATATTTCTATTATTTTATGTCCTCGATGTAACGGTTATTTTGGAGTTGGATTTCCACCAATAAACGAAATTAATAGTTTAAAGATCCCTGTAAGTTTAGGGACTGATAATGTAATGGCAAACACGATTGATTTATTCGAAGAAATGCGTTATCTATATAGAATTTCTCGTGTTTTGTCAACTAATAAAATTTATAATAATATTTCTTCAAAAGATTTATTGAAAATGGTAAGCATTAATGCTGCTAAAAATTTTGGATTAGAAAAAGAATTTGGGTCAATTTCAGAGGGAAAATTTGCTGATTTTTTATTACTAAATTTATCTGACCCGAACTATTATTCATATAAGATTGATCACAAAAACATTTATCGGATTATTGTCCAAAGATCAAAGTCTGAAAATATCAGAAAAACATATATTAAAGGCGAGGTAGTATTTGAAAGGAAATAAGCATCCTTACGTAATTTTGAGCGCAGCTATGACAATTGACGGGAAAATCGCTTCTAAGATAGGAGATCCTGATATTTCTGACGAAGAAGACTGGAAAGCTGTACATAAACTAAGAACAGAAGTAGATGCAATTATGGTTGGTAAAGGGACGATTTTAAAAGATAATCCAAAGCTTCATATTAAATATTACGATCATAACGGATATTATCGAATTGTGTTAGATAGTACTCTTTCAATACCAATTGATTCAAACGTGATAAAATTTAAACCAGAAGTTTACCCCACGATCATATGTATCACTGAAAATGTTCCTTTGGAGAAAATAAAAGATTTCGAATTAAAAAACATTAAGATTATAAAATCTGGTAAAGGGGGCAGAGTTGATGTGGTTAAACTAATGTCCCTTTTATATCAAATTGGAATAAAAAAGATTTTACTAGAGGGAGGTGGCAATTTGAATTGGAGTTTCGTTAAAAATAATTTAGTAAACGAAATAAGGTTAACAATTGCCCCTTGGATCGTTGGTGGTAAAGATGCTATTAGCCTAGTAGAGGGAGAGGGCTTTTCAAAAATGTTAGAAAGCCCTAAATTTATCTTATCTGATGTGGATCATAGAAATAACTATGTAATTCTAAAATATAAAAAAGGAAAATGACGGAAGATATAAAAAAAGTAAAAGAATTAAAATCTTTATCAATCAGAAAGTTAAAAGAAAAAGTTAATGAAATAAAAAATGAGTTAGATAAAGAAGAGCAAAAAATTATAACATATTCTAAGAATTTCACCCTTTCCCTTTCTAATTATTGTCAAAATCAATGCGGATATTGTTTTTATAATCATAGGATCGCTAAAGAAACAGGGGAGAAAAATGTTGTGTTAATTGAAGATGAAAAAGTTGATTTTATAACTCAAAATGCAGCAAAATATGGATGTAAGGAAGCTTTATTAATGTCGGGTGAACTTCCAGATAGTTTTCAAATAGTTCAGAAAGAGTTAGAAAAAAGAAATTTTGGCGATTTCTTATCATACATCACCAGGTTGTGCGCAAATCTATTAAACATGAATTTTTTACCTCATACTAACATTGGCTTGCTTACATTTGAGCACTTAAAAAGTTTAAAGGAATATAACGCTAGTATGGGTTTAATGTTAGAGAGTACTTGCAAAAATCTTTTTAAAAGCGGTGGAGTTCACGAAAACTCGCCTGGTAAAATACCCGAAAATCGAATCGAACACATTGAAAATGCGGGAAAGTTAAAAATTCCATTCACTACTGGTTTATTATTAGGAATTGGAGAGAGTTTTGAAGATAGAATAAAAGATCTATTTTTAATTAAGGAAATCAATCTCCAATATGGTCATATACAAGAGGTTATCATACAAAACTTTATAGAGAAAAAGGGTATACGATATAATCCAAGAACCCCCATAACTATTGAAGAAACCCTCAAAACTGCTGGAATCGCAAAATTAATATTTGAAAATGAGATTGCCATTCAAGCACCGCCCAATTTAATTCAGAATTACGAGACAGAAGCCATAGAAATGGGTATTGATGATTTTGGTGGAATCTCCCCTTTTACTTTAGATTATATCAACCCGGAACATCCTTGGCCTAAAATTGATTATTTAAAAAAGATTTGCAAACGAGATGGATATAAACTTAAAGAAAGACTCCCAATATATAAAAAATATATTAATAAAATAGGATTCTGTTCAGAAAATATTAAAAAAACCATAGATAATATTAATCTAAATGCCTCAGATATATAATCACATCGAACCAGAAATAAAAAGAATTCTTAAAAAAGCAGAGGATTCAGAGGAAATAACCTCAGAAGAAGCCTTAAAACTTCTAAAAATTACAGGAAAAGAATTTGTTGCTTTACAACAAATAGCTGATCAGATTTGTTTTGAGAAGAAAAATAATCTTGTAACATTTATTATAAATCAAAATATAAATTTTACAAATATCTGTTATCAGGATTGTAAATTTTGCTCTTTTAGTGTTTCAAATAAGGATAAAGAAAGTTTTTTACAAACTCATGAAGAAATTAGAAAAAAAATTATTAAGGCTAAAAATGCTGGATGTACGGAGGTTTGTATCCAAGGTGGAATAAATCCCGAACTTAATTTTGACTATTACCTAAAAATTTTAAAGATTGTAAAAGAAGTCGATGCTAACATGCATACGCACGCTTTTTCACCTCAAGAAGTATTCTATATGTCAAAATTATATGGAGCTTCTATTGAAAATACATTAAAAGAATTAAAGAAAGCGGGATTAGATTCAATGCCCGGTACTGCCGCTGAAATTTTAGTTGATGATGTTAGGAAAATCATATGCCCTAATAAATTATCAACATCTCAATGGATTAATGTGATAAGTACAGCTCATAAGTTAAGCATCCCTACTACGTCAACTATGATGTATGGACATATCGAAGATTTACTAGACAGGATCAAACACCTTGAGGTGTTAAGGGAGATTCAAAAAGAGACTTCAGGTTTTACTGAATTTGTCCCTTTACCCTTTGTTAAGGAAAATCCAATGCTATCGACCCTATCAGATTTCCCTTTAAAACCAAGTTTTGGAATGGCAGATTTAAAACTCTTCTGCGTAGCAAGAATATTTTTTAACAATTACATTGATAATATTCAATGTTCATGGGTTAAATTGGGACCAAAATTTGCTCAAGTATCTCTTAACTATGGAGTAAACGATTTTTCTGGGACACTAATGGAAGAAAATATATCAAAAAGTGCAGGTGCGGAATTTGGAGAGTACTTATCTCCAGAGGAAATAATTGAAATTATTAAAGCTGCAGGAAAACGCCCAGCACAGAGAGATACATTATACAAAATCTTAAAATTTCACTAAATTCTGTGATCTTGTAAAAGACTTAAGACATACCGTTGTGTAATTAAATCTGAACTTACTTTTCCTAAAACCTTTCCGTCCTTAACAACTGGCATAGCAGAAATTTGATATTGTTCTAATTCACGTACAATATCTAGCATAGTATAATCCGGAGAGGCTATTATGACATCTTTAGTCGTAATTTTTTCAACGGTAACATCACACACCCCATCAGCAGTAGCTTGGGTTATATCCCAATCGGTTGCAACTCCTATAAGTTTACCTTCAGAAAGAACAGCAACTATACCACTATTTTTTTCTATCATTAACTTGGCAGCATCTTGCATGCTACTTTTCATATCTATGGTTGGAATCGGAACCATTATATCCTTAGCAGTTCGTTGGCTTTCTTTTGCAGAAAGTCGTTGGATGCTTACACGCTGCGCAGCTGTACAAGGTAGCATGTCTGGGTTAGATGCTAATAAATCAACCAGTTCAATCATGTTACGGTGAATAACATTTTCTCTATATTCCTCTCCCGCTATTAGGCGTTGTTTCGATAGTTTAGCAAAGTCATCTTCGTGATCCTTTAGCCATTTTTCTACTGCTTCACGATTTCCTAACATTTCGTCCGGTATTTGAAGGTTTTCAGGTGTCTTGATAATATGTTCTTGAGCGGCAAATATGACACCCCCCGAATTAACTAAATAATCGTTAGCTATCATCACGCCTTTTTCTCCATACACTATTTGTTCCATGCGGGTTCTAGCTGCCCTTCTATTGGGATCTGGAGAGTATGTATTTGCGCCTTCAATAATTACAGCCCATTTTCCCATTCGATCGACTAACATCGATGCTTCATCAGATGAGCGTACGCCTAAATAATTAAATATTGGAGCAGCAGGTACCATACAGAAAGCGTTCTCAAGAAGTAAGTTATTAGCGTTTGTAGAAAATTTGGTTGGATGTTTATATCCCTCTGGTGCAACCTTATCTTTAAAATATTTATTAGTAACTAAGCCAAAGTTTTTCCATAAACCGAAAAGTTCTTCAACTGTAAGTCCATTTTCATTATATAAATAACCTTCCAAATCACTTATACCTATTACTTTAGCTTCAGGAATTCGTTCTTTTAGTATACGTGAAGCATGTGCTCCAACGGCTCCAAAGCCTTGAATGATTACCGTAAGATCTCTCTCTTCGGGTATTTCTAGATTAGCAAATTGAGGTAGAACTCTCAATCGTGGCAGAATTTTCAACAAAGTTTGCAACGCTATCACAACCCCACCCGCTGCAGCCCCTAATTCATCTATTCGATTACCACCCATATCAGCTGGTTTAGATACAGCGCTATCCAATCCGTTTTCTATTGCAACTAATTTCATATCAGCATCTTTAGTTCCAACATCTGGACCTGGAACATAAATATCTTTATATTGTCGTATCAAACGGGCAAAACCGCTAACTATTCTGTCGTGATCTTCAGGAGAGATAGTTCGCTCAGCCACAATACCTGATTTTCCACCCCCATAAGGAAGGTTAGCGGCTGCGTTTTTTAGAGTCATGCCTCGAGCTAAGTTATGTATGTCAGCGGGAGTTATGTCTGGTAACATTCTAATACCACCCATAGATGGTCTTCCCATAGAAAGGTTATCGACAACTAAATACCCCCCAATTTCTAATTCTGAGCTCTCATCCCACATACAGGCTACAAGTTGGGGTCCAAGTCTATCGCTTACAATTCCCAACCTTGATAAAAGATGCTCGTCAACATTGGTAAATTCTAGATAACATTTCCCGTTATCTTTTTTAAGTCTATTTTTTAGAGTAGCTTCCGGAAGGTTCTCGCGAAGATAAACATCCATCTTTTTTGGAATCATGATTTCTTTCCTAACGT
>JABUBN010000232.1_pt1 | contig 15750 bp, 14 predicted proteins | sample 7240341 | NCBI WGS metagenome assembly JABUBN01 (sample SAMN07256345, study PRJNA390944) | subsurface metagenome | isolation source: Methane hydrate marine sediment | place: Pacific Ocean: Eastern North Pacific, ODP site | reverse complement strand
CCTCCCTTAGAAAATGTTTAGCATATACACATAAAATGGGATTATAGTATTCATAAAGCACGGGATTGGGGGACAACTGGGGATTAAAGGTCAACTTCTGACCGAAAGCCCATCAACTTTTTCATCAAAGAAACCGATTGAGGGAAAGACATTTGTCAATCCTTGGGGAACCAACACCGATACCCTATGTCCTCTTGCGAGCATATCTTTTGCTACCTGATGGACAGCAACACCTGTCCCCCCTATGGAATCGGGTGGGAATTCGTGAACAACATAAGCTATTTTCATCTCTTTACCTCCCTGGTCGAGCGCTCTTTTGTAGGAGTAAAGTGTTGTTCCCAATTAAAAATCGGGACGAACAAGTAAAGTCCCCATTCATCGGGACCACAGGCTTCGCCTCCACAATGATATGGTTATTACCCAGAACTATCGCTCTCCTGCTACATTTGACCGTTCCCATTACCCTGCCCCATCCCCAGACTGGAATGGGGTGGGGAAAGGGTAAACAATTTAACCTCAGCTATTTTCGAATTTTACCAAACCACATTAATAATTCTCTTCGAAATCTCGATAATAAATTATAGAATACTGAATATTTCTTAATGTTTACAATTTCCCTTGTCAAGTTCCTTGTAAATACGTCCAAGTTTGCGATATGCTGGTCCTTGGCGGCGATAACCTTATTCAGATTATTGATATGCTGGTCCTTGGCGGCGATAACCTTATTCAGATTATTGATATGCTGGTCCTTGGCGGCGATATGCTGATCCAACATTTTATCTCTTGCAAAATTTTCAGCATTTAGTATTAAATTTGGATTATAATAAGGATCTCCTTTTTTTAAAATATTTTTATGCCTCTTTTTCATATATTCTTCTTCTCTTGTACTTGTAACTCTCTTTTCCTCTTCTGGAGTGTTTTTATAACTTCTAAGTGCGCTTTCGTGATGCATTACTTCACAATGGGGAGTGAAAATATTTAAATAACCCTTCTCCCTTAATCTCAAACAAAAATCAATATCATTAAATGCAACAGCTAAGTTTTTCTCATCCAACCCCCCTATTTCCTCATAAAGTTTCTTTTTAACCATCATACATGCTGCTGTAACAGCACTTAGGTTTTGAGTTATAATTAAGCTTCCAAAATAACCCCAGTTATTTCCATCTGTAAATCTATGGATATGCCAGGCAACGGCAACTTCTTCCGTACCAATAATAACTCCGGCATGTTGTATCTTGCCATTAGGATAATAAAGCTTAGCTCCTACTGCCCCCACTTCTTTTCTCTGAGAATGTTCTAGCAGCCTCTCAATCCAATCAGGCCTTGTTACTTCTGTATCTACATTCAAAAGAACAACATGCTCTCCCTTAGCTTTTTTAACACCATAATTACTTAACATTGAAAAATTCCAAGACAGGTCTGCATTATAGAACCTGATTCTATTATCTTTCTTTTTATAATACTCTATTAATTCTAAAGTCTCTTTTCTCTGGCTTCTATGATTTACACCCACAATTTCAAAATTCTGATAAGTGCTTTTTTCCAAAATAGAGTTCATACACTTTCTTAGTAATTTAGGTGCATCCCTAAATGGGATTACAATACTCACAAGAGGGTTTCCTTCTATTTGTCTCACAATCTGGTAGGTGCAAGGACCTTTTCCTAATAAAACCTTACCTTTAATATTTCTTCTTTTTAGGGAATCTTCTATCGCTCTTCTTCCATTTTCCCATGCTTCTGGCTTGTTATTAACATTAACTGCAGTGGAGCCAGGAACCTTTCTCCAATGATAAAGAATTTTAGGAATTCTATAAATCTTGTCAGTTTTCTCCACACATCTCAAAATAAAATCATAGTCTTGAGATCCACTAAAACCATCTCTTAGCCAACCGACACTCTCACCGATACTTCTTTTAACAACAAGAAAATGACACATATAATTCTGACTTAAAAGCCTGTCTGGAGAATAAGATGGCTTATAAAAAGCTTCTGTCCTTTTGCCTTTTAAAGTAAGTTTGTCTTCATCAGAATAAATTACATCACACTCTTTCTCATTTATAGCTTCTACTACCTCAAATAAAGCATCCTTTGAGATTTCATCATCACTATCTAAAAATCCAACAAACTCTCCAGTAGAAAGCCTTACAGCCTCATTAGTAGCTCCGGCGATTCCTTTATTCTTTCTTAGAAACTTAATTTTAATTCTTTCATCTTTTCTTTTCATGAGGGATTTTAATACTTTCTTGGTTTGTTTTTGGGTAGAAGCATCATCAACAATACAAAGCTCCCAGTTCTTATATCTTTGCCTTAAAACAGAATCAATACATGCTTCAAGCCATTCCCTTTTTATATTATAAACAGGAATTACAATAGAGATTTTAGGATCAACATTAAAATTTACATTAAAATCCTTCTGAGTTTCAGGTTCTTTATAGGACCTTTTTAACTTAAAACCTCCTTTTCTTTTAATCATCTCACTGCCAAAACTGACCCTATCAACAATATAAGATATACTCTCTTTTATATCCTCCAATTCTCCTTTTAAAATATTAATCTCCTCCCTCTCTTCTTCTAATTTCTCCTTTAGTTTAGAATGATCTTCTGCGAACTCTCTCAAATAAGTCTCATAATTCAAATTGTGATGCTTTAACCTCTTATCTAAAAAAGCAGAAATCTGTTTTTCTTTTTTCAGGGATTTTTTTATTGGTAAATCTAAGGTTTGTTTTATTTTGTTAATAGTATTGTCTGTATTATCTAACAATTCTTCAAAAGCAATAAATACCCTTTTTCTATTTTTAGTAGTTTTCTCTATACTCTCCATATATTTGTCATATAGATCTAGAGCTTTTTTTAAAGAAAAACCATGTATTAGATTAAGGGACTTATAAACATCAACATCTTTTCTCAACATAATAACAAGCAGGGGTTGTATCTTCATTTCTCTAAATATATCAAAATAAAAAGGCAATAACATCGAAATCCTGGGATCTTTAAGCCCAAAAAATTTTCTGAATTCCAAACTCTTTTTCAAGAACATTTTTTATTTTTTTCTTGTATACTGAAAGCTTCTTTAATTTATGCCATCCTTTTTTAAGGGGCTTAACATCATCCCAACTAGAACCCAATTCATGCAGAATTTTGTCATTTATTTCCACTATCTTGTTTTGTTCAAAATATCCCTTAATATTCTCTTTATTGCCGCCCATCAAATCAGTTCCAAAATCAATTCCTAAAATCTTTAAAACACCAGCCATAGCAGAAGTGCCTGTTCTGTGCATTCCCAAAACCAAGATACACTTTCTCATAAAGGAAAAACTATTAAGGTTTATAAAAATATTTTTGTGGTGTATCGCCATTAAGTTTACACAAATTTTTTAGGTTTTCTTGCTATTTTAAAAGCTTTTTTTTTGCCTAACTCATAACACCAATTAATAAAATTTGCACTATAAGGATTGAGAAGAGGTTCTCCGCCCCCTGCAACACAAATGCTCTTACTCCTTTTTCAAAATTGTCATTACTTTTCCATTTTGAAAGAAAATCAGCAATCTCTAATAAAGTCTCTTTTGAAAGTGTTTGATTGTATTTATTAAGAACATATTTAGAGTTGCACCATTTGCAATTCAAATCACATTTATTTATAGGGTCAACAGTAACAAGAACTGGTTGGGGTATTTTCTTTCCTCTTTTAATTTTTTTCCATCTGTCTATATGAGAAAACAGTTTATAACTATTAAAAGTATTATATTTTTTGCTACCTGAAGGACAACAACACCTGTTCCACCTATATCATCAGGTGGAAATTCGTGGACAACATAAACTATCTTCATATTTTACATTCCTGGCCAACGCTCTTCAGAGTGCCAATTGGTCGGGCACTGTTTACGGTGCCGTCATCGTCACCCTAAAGGGCGACCGACCTAAACCCATCATTTTCTGCTTTTACCAAACCACGTCAATAATTCTTTCTGAAATCTCAATAATAGATTATAGAATACTGAATATTTCTTAATCTCTACAATCTCCATTGTCAAATTCCTTATAAATCGTTCCAGATTTGCGATATGCTGATCCTTAGCAACGATAGCCTTATTCAGATTAACGATAGCCTTATTCAGATTATTGATATGCTGGTCCTTGGCAATGATAGCCATTTGCTGCTCCTTAATTTGTAACCGGAGTCTATCAATAACCTCAGCCATATGGTCTATTTGCCCGATAAACAAATCAGACTGAAGATGATTTTTCTCTAAACGAGCTTTTTCAAGTTTTTTCATTGAGTTTTCTCCTTTATCAGACAGAATTTTAACTCTTTTTCGACAATTTATCCTCTCTCTGCCTGCAAAATTGTACAACTTGAAATTATGCCTATTTTTGCACAGATTGAATCTGTGCAAACCTGATCGGGCACCGTTTACGGTGTCGGGACGCGAAGCTTTGCTTCGCTACTCCTTATTTCCAATGGTATCTTCCCTTCTTTTTGCGCAATAGCGTTTCGATAAGAATCTATTACTTTACTGGGAATCCCAATTTCTCTTATCATACCATCGTTCAGCCAGACCACTCTATCACACCATTTTTCAATTGCTTCCAGTTGATGGCTCACAATCACCATAGTTTTACCCAGTCTCCTGAATTCAGCAATTTTCTCTGCACATTTATGTCCGAAATATTCATCTCCCACAGCCAGGATTTCATCAATTAATAGGATATCAGGGTCCACATTAGTAGCTATGGAAAATCCAAGGCGCATAAACATCCCATCAGAATAAGTCCTTACAGGCTCATCAATGTAATCTTCGAGTTCAGCAAATTTCACAATATCATCGAATCTTCTCTTTATCTCTTTCTTTGAAAGGCCCAAAATTATACCATTAATGAAGATATTCTCCCTGCCTGTAAATCCAGGGTGGAAACCTATTCCCACCCCAATCAGAGAAGCAACCCTTCCCTTAACGTATACTTTGCCTGAATCGGGTTTATATATCCCTGCCAATAATTTAAGGAGAGTGCTTTTACCCGAACCATTCATTCCGATGATTCCAACACTTTCTCCTCTTTCTATACTTAAACTGATATCTTTTATTGCTTCGACATATCTCGCTTTTTCCTTGTTTTTCAGCCAGTCAAAATAATGTAGTAGGGTCTCCCTGAGTGTGGTATACTTTCTCTTCAATGGTTGCCTGAAAAATATTTTTGAGACGTTTTCCAATTTAATTGCAACCAATTTACACCTCTTCAGGAAATGACTCTTTATATCTATTGAATACCAAATTCCCTAAAAAGAACACTAAAAATCCAAAACACAGTGTAATTCCGAGAAGGAGCCAGTTGGGAAACTGTCTGTAAAATAGGATGTCCCGATAAGCTTTAATTAACGTCGCCATAGGATTTATACGGGATATAAACTTAAGATTCGCTGGTATTGAAGTCATAGGATACAAAATTGGTGTGGTAAAAAACCACATTATAATTAGATTACCAAGGATATGTTGAATATCTCGAAAATGGACATTTAGAGCAGAGACCATCAAAACTAACCCCATAGTAAAAACTGCTTGGATTATCATAACTATCGGCAGGGCAATTAAGGCACCACCTATCTTAACCTTAAAAAGTAGAAGGAAAATGAATAGTATGGGAAGGCTGAAAACAAAATTTATCATGTTGGAAAAGACGGTTACAGTGGGAAGGACTTGCGGAGGAAATAACACCCTCGTTATCAAATCACCACCCCTAATTATAGAGTCTGCTCCCTCCAAAATTGAGGTAGAGAACCATACCCAGGGAATGAGCCCACAAAATAAGAATACGGGATAGTTCTCAACCTTAATTCTGAGAAAGGTGGAGAATACGATTGTATAGACACACATTAAAAGAAGAGGATTTAGAAATGTCCAGAGAAATCCCAGGACTGAACCATAATAGCGAAGTTTCACTTCTTTTAAGACGAGACTCACTATTAATACCCGACAGCGATAGAGTTCTATAACGTTGGAAAACATACTTATCCCACCAAACTGTTTTAACCTGCGTATTGGAGTAGCAGGTTTTAACCTGCGTTATTAGAATTCATCTGACCTAATAGTGAAATCAATGACTGGATACTGAGCAAAAATATCCATTAACCACTCTTGACTGTATTTCTCTAAATAGAAGTTGTAACTGGAGAAGGCATACTTTTCCATTTGCCTCACATATCCGTGCTTTATCGAATTGTGATGAATATAATTGAATCGCCTCCAAAGATCTCTTTCTCCTCTAATACATGTGTCCCAATATTGTTGCCATACTTGTCGACCTCTTTTTTTATCTATCTGGTTCAATTTAAACGAACTTTTACCATTAATGGCTTTAACGCAGATGGACAGTTCTTTGCCATATTTGAGACCTATCTCAACATGATAATGGTTGTCAAGAATTATCCAGGCATATAAGTGACAATGGATATTTTCTGGGATGTTCATAACTGTTTCCAGAATAATTTCTTTTCTTTCACTTGTATTAAAATAACGAATTTTATCCTTTGTGGAAGCGGTAACAAAGTAAATTGTTTCATCTAAATACAGATGTGGCGGCCGATGAAGCTCCATTTTATCACGCAGACTAAAGTCTGCTACTCCTTTTTCTCTCTTTTTGCCACACTCGCCAACAGAGCAATAATGGAGAGAACAAGCGCTGCCTGAATAAAAATAATAATCCCTCCCAAAATATTTACCTGGGTAAGCAGGGTAGCCGTAATTCCCAAACAGAAAGTTATTAAATAGATAAAAAGGACTGCCCCTCTTTGACTGAACCCCAGAGCTACCAAACGATGAGAAAAATGGTTTTTATCTCCACCAAATACCGGTTCTTTTCTCTTAATCCTTATCGAAATAACCGATAGTGTATCAAAGATGGGAACTGCCAATATTAAAATGGGCATAACTACTGGTAAATAAGTAGGAAAACCTTCCTTATAGTAGGTAGCTGTTATCGTTAAAACAGCCAGCATATAACCAATGAACATACTTCCTGCATCACCTAAAAATATCTTCGCTGGGTGAAAATTGTAGCGAAGAAATCCCAGAAGTGCACCAGCAAAAACAAGAATGGCAATACTGGTGAAAGTCTGATGTTGTTGAGAGGTTACTATAAAGCAGATTAAACAAGCAATGAGCCCCACACCTGTAGTTAAGCCATCCATATTGTCCAAAAGATTAAAAGCATTGATTATAGCCACTATCCACAGGAGAGTTATCAGGCTACTGATAAAAAAACTTGGTATAAAGAGCGTAATCCTGACTCCCAGCGCAATCAGGGGTAAAATTACCAGGACCTGACCCAGAATTTTGGTTTGTGGTTTTAAGCCCTTTATATCATCTATCAATCCCAATAGAAGTATGACAGTCCCTCCCAAGAGGATGCCGATCAATTGTGGCAAGAGTTTCAAAAACCTGGGAAGGCTCCTCGTAAGAGTCGAACCAAACTCACCGGGAAGTAGCTTGAGAAATCCCGGGTTGGACTTTATTATAAGTAGAATAAGAATGTTTACTACTATGGTAATAAGAAAGGCGAGAAAGATTGCCAGCCCACCCATGAGGGGGATCGGTTTATCTTGCAACTTTCTCTCTCCAGGATAATCCAAAATTTTGAACTTGATAGCTAACTTCTTTGCCCAAGGCGTCAATAATAGGCTCAACAAAAGGGAAAAACAAAATATATACAAGTAAATAAAACTCCACATTTTTAACCAAACCTCCTCTCTTTAAAGATAAATTTCGACCTTCTTCTTGTTTCTATGGTATTCAATGGTCTTTTTGAGAGTATCATCCAGTCCTACCCTCGGTAAATAACCAATTAGATTGCGTATCTTAGTAGTATCAGGTATTCGATGTCTCATATCTTCAAAGCCTTCTCCATAGACCTCTTCGTAGGACAGGTAAACTATCTCCGAATTACTTTTGGTAAGTCTCTTTACCTTTTTGGCTAAATCAGAAATGGTAATCTCCTGTTCACCTCCTAAGTTAAAGATTTCTCCTACTGCTCCAGGATGGTTAGCTAAACTAACCATTCCATTTACAACATCGCTTATATAAGCGAAACTTCTGGTCTGATTTCCATCGCCATAGATAGTAATAGGCTTTCCGGAAATTGCCTGTTCAATGAATCTCGGCACAACCATCCCGTAGTTACCCCTCTGCCTGGGACCGCAGGTGTTGAAAAGTCTTACTATTATCACGGGCAAGCACTTCTCCCGCCAATAGGCTAAAGCTAAAAATTCGCCTAAAGCTTTACTGCAGGAATAGCTCCACCTATGGGTAAGTGTTGTTCCTAATACCCTACCATCACTTTCTGTAAAAACTTCTTTCTGATTTTTGCCATAGATTTCTGAGGATGAAGTAATTATTACCTTCTTTTTATTCTTCTCTGCCAGCCTCAGTACTATCTCTGTCCCAAGCACGTTAATTTCTATTGACCTTATGGGATTGCCAATGATGAACTCTACACCCACAGCAGCTGCCAGATGGTAGATTATATCACACTCTTCGACCAATCTTTCTATTAGTGGCTCATTCAGAATAGTACCCTGAATAAATGAAAATTTTTCGTCTCCTTCCAGATGGCTGATATTCTCCCTCTTTCCAGTGGAAAGATCGTCGACCACCAGAACTCTATTCCCCATTTTGAGAAGTTGTTCAGCTACGTGTGAGCCAATGAAACCAGCTCCTCCAGTGACTAATGCCACCATTTAAGACACACCCCTTTGTTGAATTAACTCCTTATAAACCTCACCAATCCGCTCCAGCATTACTTCCATCTCAAAAGCAGGATTGACCATGCCTCGTCCAGCTTCTCCCATTCTTCTTGCTTTTTCTTTATCCTTCAAAAGATGGATAATAGAGTTAGCTAACTTTCTTGAATCCTTGGGAGGAATCAGGTAACCGTTCATTCCGTCCTTTATTATCTCGGCTATTCCATCAATTTCAAATGCTATAACTGGCTTAGCCATTGCTAACGCCTCGGGCAAGACCCGGGGGAGCCCCTCTCTCAAGGATGTATGAACAACGACATCCATAACTGATATTAGTTTGGGAACTTCTCTTCGTTCTACAAGTCCAGTAAATATGATATTGTCTCTTATTTTCAAATCTTCTGCCTGGCGTATCAATCTTTCCTTCAGGATGCCATCGCCCACTAAAAGGAATTTTGTTTCCGGAAAAGCCTCCAGCACTCGAGAGGCGGCTTCCAAGAGATAATTATGACCTTTAAGGTTGAAGAGGCGAGATATATTACCCACTACTGGAACATCGGGGTCTAAATTCAACTCCTTTTGCTTTTCAGCTATTGAAATGTCACTATTAGAATAATGTTTCAGTTCTATACCACTATAGATGGTTCTAAATTTGTCCTCCTTAGCCACACCAGCTACTACTGCCTTTCTCGCCATCGCATCACATACAGAAATTAGTCTATCGGTAAAAAGAGCAGCGAACCTTTCACATAAAATATAGATGTAATTTAAGAATCTGTTCTGATACTCAAAGAAAGGCAGGCCATGAACACTGTGAATTATTATCCTCACACCTGCTATCTTGGCAGCTAATCGGCCCAGAATACCGGCTTTAGAGCTGTGAGTATGGACTATTGTATACTTTCCTTTTCTAATCAAAAGATATAGTTCAATAAAGGCTAATAAGTCTCGAAAAAAGTTAATTTTTCTTCTCATATGGGGTATTATTGTTAATTTAATTGCTCTCTTTTCAGCCTCCTCTATTAGACTTCCTTCCGGCCCGATGGGCGGTCCTGTGGCTAACTCTACCTCATAATAATCGCTCTTATTTAAGCCACAAACAGTAAATATTGTATTCTCCTGTGCCCCACCCAATATTAAACGAGTAATAATATGTAGTACTTTGATTTTTCTCATTGGTTTCCCGTAACAATGGGAAAGGAGTGTCAAGCGAAAGCTTGACCTGAGGGTGCCCCGACAAGTCGGGGCGTTTCACACTCCAGCAATTCATCGGGACAGCTACATTTTATTAACCTTCTGCAAAATTTCAAGAAGTTTAGGACCGTTAACTTTAACCGAGTATCTTTCCTCAACTGTCTTTCGACCCATGAAACCAAACCTCTGCCTTAGAGCTTCGTTCTCAATAAGTTGCGATAACTTTTCAATCCATTCCTCATCAGAATCGGCCAAGAAACCATTGACACCGTCATTGATAATTTTTCCATTTATCCCCACTGGAGAAGCAACTGCTGGAATTCCCACTCCCATATATTGAATGATTTTACATCCGCACTTACCCAAAGCCCAGTCATCATTAATAAGCGGGGCTATCCCGATGTCAAAACATTGCAAATCGAAAATCTCTCTTTCCAGTCTCCAGGGTCGGGTAACCGTTTCCACCCCATCAACTCTATAATCCCCGGTACCAATGACAGTTAAGCAGATATCGTATCTTCTAGCAAGCGCCCTAAGCACATTTCCCAACCGGTCAAGATAAAATATTGTGCTTCTACTTCCTATCCAGCCAATGTTTATTCTGTCTTTCTTCTCTTTTTTCTTAACAAAATATGTTTCAGTATCAATAGATGTGGGTATTACTTCAACGTTTCCATTAAATCTTAAAGCATACTGTTTCAAATATTGATTCCCAGCAATGACATAGTCACTCATTGTTAAAATTCTGGGAATGCTATTTTTATACCGAAAATTATAGAGAAGACTTCTCCTTTTCGGTGGTAGAAGGAAGATAGCGTCATCAAAATCGAAGACCAATTTCCTATTCAATTTCTTAATAAACTCTTCTATTAAAGGATAGGCTTGTGGCAGGACTTCTTTCTGCAGGAAGACAATGTCACCTGCTCCCATCATAGTTAAATCTATTAAACGTTTTAATGCTACTAAACCAAAATAAGGCAGTTTATTGATGGGCCTATGGATGTTATATACTTTTGTGAAATGATTAGAGGAAATAGCAGGACTAACCCTAAAATGGACGCCCTCTCTTTTCAGGAAATCGAGATACTGATAAACCCGATACCTGCTGGAGGGTCCTAATTGTGAAGTCTGAGTTAAGAAGGTAACTCTCATAAATTAGAATCCCGCCGACGAAGTCGTTGCGAGCCCCGAAGGAGTGTGGTCCCGATGAATCCAGCCCCTACAAAAATCGAATCTTAGGGGCTGGATAAATCGGGACAAATTCACTTTTGCTTCAATATTTCTTTTACCTTCTTCAAGTTCGATTTCGCCTGTTCGTAATTCGGATTGACTGCAAGAGCTTTCTCAAATTGTTCCAACGACCCCCTCATATCACCCATTTCAGCGAGGGTAACTCCCAGGTTATTGTAGGCTTGAGCAAAGGAACGGTCGAGATTTACGGCTTCCTGGTATTCCTTTAATGCTTTATCGTATAAGCCCTTTTTTCTATATATATTCCCCAAATTATTGTGTACTCCTGCGAGATTAGGATTAATTTCCAGAGCAAGCATATACTCTCTTATTGCCTCGTCGTATAGACCTCTGTTAACGTAAAGGATGCCCAAATTATTGTAGGCCTCAACGAGATATGGATTAATCTTTAAGGCTTCGTCGTACTCTTTCAATGCTTCTCTGTACAAACCTATATTCCTGTAGACATTCCCCAAATTATTATGTGCCATTTCATCGCGTGGATTACACTCTATGCTCTTTTTATACATACCAATTGCTTTATGGTAGTTGCCACTCATGCTGTAGTAAGTTGCCCTGTCAAAGTAGAGACTGGCGATAAAAGGCTTGGTTACCCAGACCAGAAGAAGAATAGTTATGAGTACTGTTGCACTCTGTCTTATTATTGAAGGACGAATATTCTCTTTAGTTTTTTGTAATTTAGTACCGTCAGTATTTAATAACCCAAGCCAGAGCCAAAATAACATGCTTGTTGTTGGCAGATAAAAGGAGTAATGGAAAAAACTATGAATCAGTACTGCTGTAAGGCTGGACAGAATGATGATGAGTAAATTTGGAGAATATTTTGACTCACTTATTTGCTTAAGTCGCTTAAGGCCTGTCCAGTATAGGGTCACAATAAGCCAAAGAAAGGTTCCTAATCCTAATATGCCCGTATTTGCGGTTATTTCCAGGTAGTCATTATGGGCAAACCTCGATAATCCTTCAAACCTTCCATATTTCTTTGTCCTGAGATACTTACTCTGATATTTTGGATATATCTCTTTAAAAGTGCCCATGCCCGTCCCCAATAATGGGTGCTCTTTTATTATGTCAATACTGGTATGCCACATAACAAATCTGTGTCTTGTCGCCGGATCTTTGAGGTCAGCAATGGAAAGAAATTTCTCGGTGAAAGAACCGGGCCTCCTGTAATCATATCTTATCAATAAACCAAGGCAAATAACCATTAAAGAAATAATAATAAGAGATTTTTTGCTAAATAGGCTCTTAAAAATTTTCTTCATTCCCCCTTCTGCCATCAGTTTCGCCCCAGCAAAGAAGGCCATAGCTCCAATAAATCCTACCCAGGCTCCACGGGTTCGTGTATAAATTAAGGCAATCAGAGTTATTATCCCTATTAAACCAACCATTATCTTCAATTTTTTACTAATTTTTTCAAAGAGAAAACCTGCACTTACCGGCATTACAAACACCAGAAAGCTTGCCAGAACATTCCGGTTCTCAAAAGGGCCTGAAATATACCCACTTCCAATAACCTTTAATTTTAGCAAATCTATACCAAAGTACTGGCCTATACCATAGATTGAAATAAGCCCAGAAACAAAGATTAACGAAAACATTATTTTTCTTATCTGTTGTCTTTCCCTAATAACATTTGGCACAAGGATATATAACCCGGCAAGGACAATAATGGTAAACAGGCTATAGAAACTGATGTAAATATTGATTGAGGATAGGAGCGATATAGTGCAGGCAATAATAAAGGCAATGACAGGATAGTTCAATCCACTTTTGACTAATTTGTATTTGCCTTCTGTTAATAGATATAGACTAGCTGCTATGATGACCAGTACCTGAATAAACAATATCTTCATTGTTGATATAAACCAGGGATTATAGACAAACCTTGCATATAGAAGCGGTGTTCCAATAACCAATAACAATATGATGACCATTATTATTTTGGTGATATTTTCTTCACTGGCTTTATTTTTCAATTCAATATCCCTTTTTTCATATCCAAATTTCCCAAAATCTTTTAACAACCCCACATAAATCTCTTAATATTTCTCTACTTCCTCGGGAGTACTCTTTGTCGTGGTTGTTTCCATTCATTGAATTGACCGATATGACGGCGGTTCTATATAATGTTTTCAAAATCAATCCAAAAAGGTCCATCTGTTTCACTATCCATTCCGAGAGAATTCCATAGTGTTTTCTGAAAAACTTGTGTCTACTTTTGTATCTCTGAATTCTCATCTTAGCCATGTTCAGCCGGGCGCTTTGACCTCCATAATGAATTATTTGCGCTAATGGGATAAAATATATCTTCCATCCTCTTTTTTTAATTCTAAAACACCAATCTACATCTTCATAATACATATGAAATTGCTCATCCATTAGCCCTACTTGAGTAATTGCCTCTCGTCTTACCATAAGAGCTGAGCCCATTGGTTGATCGACTTCTCGAATATCGTTATAATCCCAATGACCAATTCGATGCCTTCCGATAATTCTATTCCTTAGAAATAGCTTTTCCAGTCCTGTATTTTCAAAGAAGGCAGTAGTTAAGGTGGGAAAACTCCTGCAGGATGGTTGCAATCTTCCATCAGGATACAGTAACCTACATCCTAAGGCGCCTGCATGGGAATTTGCTTCCATAAATTCTATCATCCTGTCTAATGCATTGGGTAAGACAATTGTGTCAGGATTCAGCAATAGTATGTATCTTTCCTTGTTCTCTCTTAGACCTTGATTAGTGGCCTTGGCAAAGCCCAAATTTTGGCAGTTTTCTATTAACTTAACCCCAGGAAATTCACTCTTGAGCATATCTACACTGCCATCAGTGGAATTGTTGTCCACAATAATTATTTTAAGACTTATTCCCTTTGTATTACGATAAATAGACTGTAAGCATTCCCTCAAGTAATGCTTCACATTATAATTAACAATTATAATCGATAAATCAAACACTTCCTTGCCTTTCTATGAATGCCTGCTTGGTTAGGCACCGTTTACGGTGCTGTCTGGTCGGGCACTTTTTAGAGTGCCGATTCCGTCACCCTGCCGCGTCCCGAGACCGGGACGGGATCGGGAAAGGGTGACCGACCTTGTTTGGCTGGAGCCCCCCGATGAAATCGGAGGTCGAATACATTCCTCCCTTTCGGGAGGACTCCACATGCATAGAGCTATTTGGTCAGGTAATGTTTATAGTGTCAATTAGTCGGGCAGGCAGAGATTGTTTAGAATTTCGGACTTAGAATTTTGAAATCCCGATGATTTAATTTATGGAGCGTTAGCCATTGTTCTGTAGAATTTATTCTTCACTTCGGCAGGCAAATTCGAATAGAATAGCAAACAATAAAATTCTATCAAAACCGAGAGAGTTTGTCAAACAAAAAACGCCTTTAGGTTTTCTGTTTAACAGGTCAATGTTCAATTTGCTAAGATTTTCTACAAATTCGCGGGGATTTTTTAACTTTTCTAATTTATTGTAAAATAAGGGAAATTATGGAAATAGAGAAATATCTTAAAATAAAAAGAGAAGGGATCGATGAAGCATTGGAAAACTGCCTCCCTAAAGAAGATGCATATCCCCCCCCAAGATACATCGGGCAATGAGATGCAGTCTATTGAATGGCGGCAAGCGAATCAGACCAATCCTGACCCTGGCTACATCTCAAGTCGTGGGAAAAAAGGCCAACCTCCAACTTCTTTTCTCTATCCTGGACTTTTATTATCGCTTGTATACATCATAATAGGAAATATACACAATTAGCCTCGTTTATCTCAAACAAATAATTCTCAATCTACAGTAATTTTATAAAGATATTCTCTATCAGGGTAATGTTTCCTGAAAAGTTCTGAGAGTGAATCAATATCAGTTTTCTTGAAAGGCTTTACCTTTTCGTAAATATACACCCTTACGCCTTTATCAAGGGCAAATTCATAAGGTAATTGCTTGTAAGATGTTCCTATATTTCCTCCATCCATTATGAACTCTGCAAGGGTACCAACTACTCGTTGATCTTCGTGTCTTAAATGATATTGGATTGGATACGCTACCACTACATATCTTGCGGTTAAAAATTTTGATGGAAATCCGTCTCTTTTATCAACGTCATGTGTATTTAAAATCTGGCTCTCTATTTTTCTGTCACATTTGAGAGGCAAGTGTGCTTGACGCAAAATACTTGAGTTTAACATACGAGAACTCGACAACACGTAAACCCGATCACCTGGGTCGCTCAACAGGTCCTCTAACACACTTAATAGTTGTTTTATTTCGTCAATATCATTTCGTACGAAGGGATAATGCCTTGCTCCAGGCAAGGCCTGCTTGAATAGTCTTGTATACCATGAAGCTTTTGGAATGAACACTGCTGAAAAATTAAGCAACGAGATTAAAACATAAGCAGAGCAAATTATTATTTTACCAGTTTTAGTCTTTGCTTTTAATAAGATATTTGTCACGTATAATGAGATAAATAAGAGCATCGTTGGTTGTAATAGATAATAATGGCGAATACTAAAATCTTGAGTTCGAGAGAATAGTAAAAAAATAATCATCCATTGTAGCAGCAAAAAAGAGC
>JABUBN010000231.1_pt1 | contig 15777 bp, 15 predicted proteins | sample 7240341 | NCBI WGS metagenome assembly JABUBN01 (sample SAMN07256345, study PRJNA390944) | subsurface metagenome | isolation source: Methane hydrate marine sediment | place: Pacific Ocean: Eastern North Pacific, ODP site | reverse complement strand
TTTACCAGTTCTCCAGTTCATCAGATTTCTGTCTTCCGACTTCCGACTTCCAAACTTATTTCATACAGGGTGTTTATCTGATGTAAGGAATTATCAAAGCGTTCGACTAAGCATTAAAAAAAGATTATGAGATACATAATTCTCTATTTAATCGGACTAACACTGATTTCAGATCTTAAGGCCCAAAAAGTATACGATTTTCAATTGGAAACACCTGATGGTCAGCTAAAAACATATACCGAACTCCGTGGTTCCAAAATTACTGTTATCGATTTCTGGGCAACATGGTGTAAACCCTGTGTGAATTCCATACCAAAGTTAGTCGAGTTATCTGAGACGTACCCGGAAGAAGAAGTTGTATTCATTGGTATCAGATCAGTACAATTCCATGTTCCTGACAGTCTTCCATCATTCTTGTTGGCCAGATACCAGATTGAATTTCTCCTATATGAGCTTTACGCAAAAAATACATGCACAGTCTTGATTGACCTATACCTCCACCAATAGAGAGAGGCAATTCGTCATTCAGCAGTCGCTTATGAAATATCAGTTCTTTTCTATCGAGGGTATTTGTTATCTCAAGTTGTTTCTGCAAAGTTTCTTTGTTCACTCTTATTCCCATTGAAGAGATTTCAAAGGCAATTTCAAGTATCGGGTGCCATAATATGATATCGCCATTCAAGCCCTTATAACCGTCTTTTGTTGGAGTGGTCCAGTCATCATAATCAGGTGCACGACCATCATGAGGTTTTCCGTCATTAAGTTTGCCTCCTATGCCAATAATGAAAATTGCCCCATGCTTCTTTGTGAATTCTGTTTCTCTTCGTTCAGGAGTCATATTGGGGTATAGTTCCTGCAATTCTTCTGTATGAATAAGTGTTATTTCCTCGGGAAGTGTTGGGAGTAATTCAGGATAGTTCTCATAAATCACAAATTCTGTTCGCTTGAGCACCTCATATATCTTCCGTACCACATGTTTAAGGTAATCCAGGTTTCTTTCCTTTTCAGTAATTACCTGTTCCCAATCCCATTGATCAACATATAATGAATGTATATTATCCAGTTCTTCGTCAGGCCGAATTGCATTCATGTCTGTATAAATGCCATAACTTTCATTAATGCCATAATCAGCCAGAGCCATTCTTTTCCATTTCGCCAGACTATTTACTACTTCTGCTTCACGATCATCGAGGTCTTTAATTGGAAAAGTAACTTTTCTCTCCACTACAGTAGAATCATCATTGACTCCCGTACCTTTTAACACAAATAACGGAGCAGTAACCCTGCGTAACCTAAATTCAGCCGATAAATTTTCCTGAAAAGTGTCTTTGACCAGTTTAATCGCTTTCTCTGTTCGTTTTATGTCTAGCGGACTTTTGTAATTCTTAGGAAAGATTAGTTTTCTCATATTGTCTGATTTTAAATAAGAAATCAAATGTAAACGCTCACAAATTCTGCGAATATACTAATTGTATTCTTTTTTAAAGAAATTAACAAAGAAGGGTGGATTACTCCACCCCTCTGAAAATATAAATATGCACCCATCAATACTTTTCGGTAGTGCTAAAATGAATTTCTGCAGCTCTCCCTGAAGGATCAGCGTTTTTCTGCCATTTAGGAATCCATTTTAAAACGGAGGCAACACTGTGCTCCTCAGGATAATATTTTTCAAACAGTTTTCTGAAATAGTAAGCTTCTCTTAACTTGTCAGGATCAAATTCCTCATTGCACTTTTTGTAATCTTCCCATGTTGGATTGAAAAACTTCACAAATCCTGTTTCCCGGGTATAATAATGCCCCGGAGGGAATGCTTCCATTGTTGAACACTGATCGGCAATCGCTTTCATTTCTGAAGAAAAATACATATTGCCCGAGACATTAGTACCATAATACATAGGCTTTACTCCAATGGGATCACGGCCAGCCATAAACTTATCACCATCAATAAGTACAAATGCAAATACTCCGTCGAGTAAGTTGCAAAAATCATATCCATGTTCCTCATACAGATGAACAATAACTTCACTATCACAAGTCGTACGAAATTGATGACCTTTCAATTCTCTTTCCCTTAATTCCATATGATTGTATATCTCTCCATTATGCATAATCCAGGCAGAGTCTGTTCCCTGAATAGGCTGAGTACCTGTATTCAGATCTATAATTGACAAGCGCTCATGCGAGAGCACTGATCCGTCAGGAGCTTCGTACATACCCCATTCGTCTGGTCCCCTATGTTTTTGTCGTTTGGAAAGTTGCTGCACATTTTCCTTATCGGCTTTGCCTATTATTGCTAAAATCCCGCACATGCACAATTGTTTTTAATAAGTTATATTAATTTACAGTTTTATTATATTTAAAGATAAAGAATGTTAATTATTGATATAATATGCTATTTTTGTAACAATTTATTAATATTCACTTGCAAATATATTAATTTTTATATTCAATGCAAATTTTTTTTATATTTTAACTATTAATCTTTATATTTGCTTATAGATTGTTAGTAAATGATAATATTTGATTAATTTTTATAAATTGTATTCATGAAATCAGATCCCCATTCCAACATTGACAAGCTGGACAGGAAAATACTTTCAATTCTTACTAAAAACGCCCGAATTCCATTTCTTGAAGTAGCACGAGAATGTAAAGTTTCCGGAGCTGCTATTCATCAACGCGTACAACGCCTGACAAAAATCGGGATTATTTCAGGTTCTCGGTTTGTTGTTGAACCTAAAAAACTTGGTTATCATACCTGTGCGTATATTGGGATTTTCCTTGATAATGCTGCCTTATTCAACGATGTATCGGGAAGATTATTAAAAATTCCTGAAATCACTCAGTGCCATTATACTACAGGTCAATATGCCATGTTTGTCAAAGTATATGCAAAAGACAATGAGCATCTCAGACAGGTGCTGGCCGATAAAATCCAGGCAATTAGTGGTATTATGAGAACTGAAACCTTTATTTCACTTGACGTTATGGTAGACAGACAATTGCCGGTAATTGAAGAAACAGTAAACGGCTAGTCGCCCCCTGGCGCACATTTGCAGTTAAACCCAAAATTTAGATTTCGCACGCATTATAAATCTACCCGACTCCGGCGGGGCTCACGAGTCCTTTTGGGATGGCAATACTACAAAATGCCCAACACTACGTGTTAGGCATTTTGTAGTAGCGAGAGAGAGACTTGAACTCTCGACCTCATGATTATGAATCATGCGCTCTAACCAGCTGAGCTACCTCGCCATTTTCGTTATTTCAATCATTTATGCTCTCTAATCTAACCAGTGCCGAAAAGCTCAAAATCACAGATTTTGTTAGCTTTTCGAGCATCCTCGATAAACTATGAAATCAAAGATTTCTGGTTTATCGGGACTGAGCTACCTCGCCATCCGAAGCCTTGGCGAAGGATGGCCTCGCCATCCAAAGCTTGCACCACCGCAAAAGCTTTAAGCGGCACACGGTCAGCAAAGGATGGCCTCGCCATCCAAAGCTTTAGGCAAAGGACTTAGCGAAGGATGGCCTCGCCAATAGCTTTGCTTTTTAGCGGATGCAAATATATATTTCTTTTGATACAATGACAATTTTTTTTCTATCACAGCATGATAAATCCAAATTCTCTTATATTTGCACGCACCTTAGAAAAAATAATCCCTTATCAAAGTTTGGAATTATTTTTTTAATTCATTTTTTTTTATACTTTGGACTTTTAGCATAAATAATTTACAATATTTAAAGTATGTAAATACAATTTGCTGAATTCTGATCATCACAATATTCTTTGGAAATAATCTATCTATGAAAAAAAAGATCGTTCTTGAATATACACTCAACTCCTCACCCAAAGTTCTTTATCCCCGTTTAAGTACACCTGGCGGACTTGCCGAATGGTTTGCTGATGATGTAAACCTGGAAGGAAATATTTTCTTTTTTATTTGGGATGAAACAGAACAAAAAGCTGAATTGGTGCAAAAAAAAGAGAATAAGTTTATACGATTTAAATGGCTCGATGATCCTGAAGAACCCACCTTTGAATTCAGAATTAATGTAGATGAATTGACCAGTGATGTTGCACTGGTTATTACCGACACTATCGATGAAGAAGATGAAGAAGATGCTATCGGGCTATGGGACACGCAAATTGCAGAGCTCAGGCATGTGCTGGGTTCATAAAAGGCAACAATATTTTCTTAGAATTTTCGTACTTTCATAGGAGTAAAACCCTTGTCGGTGAATAAAAAAGTCGAAATGTGAAGCGATTACATCTTCTGGTATTAAAATCCTTTTTTGGTCCATTTGTACTAATATTTTTTATCGTACTTTTTATTCTGTTGATGCAGTTTCTGTGGCGATACATTGATGATCTTGTTGGAAAGGGATTAGAGTTTAAGGTAATTGCCGAATTATTATTATATACATCGTCAAGCCTGGTTCCTATGGCACTCCCACTGGCAATATTGATGTCATCACTCATGACTTTTGGTAATATGGGCGAGTTTTATGAGTTAACTGCAATTAAGGCTTCCGGAATATCATTGCAAAGAATAATGATGCCTCTGGTAATTCTGATCATATTTATGAGCATTGGAGCATTTTTCTTCGCTAACGAGGTCCTCCCTTTTACAAATCTTAAGATGCGTTCCTTACTGTATGATGTGCGCAATCAACGACCCGAAATTCAGATCGTACCCGGATCATTTTATAACGGTATTCAGGGATACAGTCTCCGGGTTGATAGAAAAGATCCCAATACAAACATGCTTTATGATGTAAAAATATATGATCATACTAAACATAAAGGAAATACTAATGTAATAATTGCCGATTCAGGAAAAATGATTGTTACAACTGATGAGCGAAATTTAATATTTACACTGTATAACGGGTGTAGTTATAACGAAGTTGAGAGCGACAGGAAGGCACGCAGAAATAAAACTTACCCGCATCGTTATGATACATTCACTGAACAGAGAATGATTATTGAATTGGTTGGATTCTCTCTTACCAGAACTGATGAAAATCTGTTCAGGAATCATTATTCTATGTTGAACCTGTCTCAACTTGAATCAATGGCAGACTCAATTACAAAAGAAATTGACAAAAAACAAACTATTTTAGCCAGCACACTTATTCGGGGTAACTACTTCAGAAAACGTGATCGGTCGAGAGTGAGAAGACAAACTATTCCGAAGATATCGGATTCATTAAGAAAAACATACACGGAAGAGCATTTGCCTGCGTTGAAATATGTGTATGATACTCACCGGGTATTGAAGAAAAAAACAAACCGGGAAGAATACCTGATCAATCAACCTTTTGAACAATTGAAGCAAACAATTGCGAAGGAAGCTGATGACTCAACCACCCGGACAGATACAAATCTGATCGGGGGAAAAAGAATAGTTGATGATGTTGCCACAACTCCAAAAAAATCTGATACTCTGAAACAGGCAGGACCTCAATGTTATGACAGCCTCATAAATATACTTACTATAAAGGAAAAAGATATAGTTCTTGACGGAGCGCTATCCTATGCTCGTTCGGCAAGAACATATGTTGTTAATACAATGCAATCAATTAAATCCAAAACAAAACGCCTTCGTCGATTTGAGGTTGAGTGGCACCGTAAATTTACGATTGCATTTTCATGCTTTTTGTTTCTCTTAATAGGAGCTCCTTTGGGCGCAATAATTAGAAAAGGTGGATTAGGATTGCCCATGGTTATCTCAACACTTTTCTTTATATTCTATTACATCATTTCACTTATGGGTGAAAAAATTGTAAGAGAGAGTGCTCTACCCGATTATCAGGGAATGTGGATTGCTTCAGCCATTTTTCTCACCGTAGGGATCTTTCTCACCTATAAAGCAACTACTGACGCTGCAATATTGAATATTGAAACCTACACAATTCTTTTCAGAAAAATTCCGGGCTTACGAAGAATGTCACTATTAGAAGTATTGGGAAAAGAATCCGTTAAAAAATCACAGAAAATAATCAAACATGATACAATCGTTGCATCTCTTAGTTCTTTCCGTGACACAGTGAACGAATTGAATAATGATGTGCTCACCCGTCTTAAATTTTCCGGTTTTCTTGTATCACTCGTTGGTTTGCGTGAAAGCAGCAATATAGTGCTTAATGAACGGCTTTATAAGAACATTATACGCAGCATCAAACACTCTGATCTGTTTCAGGAACAGGCTGTACAGGCAAAACTTAATGAATTTCCCAACTTTAAGTACAGAAATTATATCGACCTGAAAGGTTTTTTATTCTTTCGGCTTATTCTACTTCTTATTCCTCCAGTTACTCTCATTATACTTATAAGACATTATATACAATTAATGATGCTGAAAGCTCGCCTTGAGACTATTGATCAGCTTACGGAGGATTTGATTTTACTCATTCAGAAAACTGATATCCTCAACAACTAGTTCACTCTTTATGAGAATATTGCAGCTATGTAACAAGGCACCTTATCCCCCGATCGACGGAGGAGCCATCGCTATCTTTAATTTGGCAAAAACCTTTTCAGAAAATGACAACCAGGTAACAATCCTGGCAATGAACACAACAAAACATAGAACCAATCCTGAGTCTATTCCTGAAGAATATACAAAATCAATTGTATTCATTTATATCCCGGTTGATACACGGATTCGTCCGCTTGCCCTGTTGCTGAATCTGTTCTTTTCCTCAAAACCGTATAACGCTTTAAGATTCATTAACACTGAATACAGTAATGTTCTGAAGAATCTATTGCAAAATAAGGAATTTGACATTATTCAGCTCGAGGGTTTATATATGACACCTTACATTGATTTAATAAGAAAATATTCTGATTCCATTATAGTTTATCGTTCGCACAATATTGAACATGAGATATGGAACAGAACAGCCCTGATGATGTCCAATCCCTTAAAAAAAAAATACTTCGGAATAATCTCAAAGCGTCTCGCTCTTTTTGAAAAGAAAATGTTGAATGCATATGATCTTCTCGTTCCCATTACAAAACGCGATTCTAAAAAACTGCAGGAGATGGGTAACTCCAGACCATTTAAAATAACTCCCGCAAGTATTCTTAAAGAAAATTTTAAAAAATCAACTGCACCACATAACATAAATAGTTTATTTTATATTGGGTCATTAGACTGGATCCCAAACCAGGAAGGACTAGTATGGTTTATAAAAAATATCTGGAACGATATTAAATCAAACTGGCCCGATTTAACTTTCCATATTGCAGGTCGTAATGCTCCAAAATGGTTTATTAGAGAGTGTGTTGAAAATGAAGTAACTTTCCATGGTGAGGTTGAGAATGCACATAAATTCTATGAGAACTATCATATCATGATTGTTCCTCTGTTTGCCGGTAGTGGAATGCGAATAAAAATTATTGAAGCCATGGCTCAATCCAAAGTTGTGGTAACAACCTCTATTGGTGCTGAGGGTTTAGGATTTGTTAATAATCTTCATGGCATAATTACTGATAATGCTTCAGGTTTTATAAAAGGAATAAACAATCTTTTGGAGAATGGAGAATTTTTTATAAAACTTGAGAAGAATTCATATGAATTTGCCAGTGAGAATTTCAGCAATGAAATTATTGGTAAAGATCTGATACAATTCTATAAGCAACACATTACAGAATGAAACTGGTATTTTGGATACTTATCGGTATTGTATTCTATACATATTTTGGATATACCCTGCTATTAATTATCCTTAATATCTTCAAGGGTATTCCTAATCTTTTCACTTCCGGTCAAAATGAAAATAAAGTTTTCCCAAAGGTTACCCTTTTAATTACAGCATACAACGAGAAGGATATTGTCGAACAGAAAATGCAAAATTCCCTGGAGATTGATTATCCGCCGGAAAAACTAGATATTCTATGGATAACAGATGGTTCGGATGACGGGACTCCGGAAAAACTTAAAAGGTATCGGAATATTACAGTAATGCATCAGGCCGTAAGAAAAGGCAAGACTGCTGCTTTGAACAGGGCTATGAAAAAGGTAACCACTCCCTATACTATTTTTTGTGATGCAAACACCATACTTGCCCCTGATTCCATTTCAGAGTTGATAAAACAATTTAGCTCTGAAAAAGTTGGCTGTGTAGCAGGTGAAAAAAGAATTGTACGAAATTTCTCGGAGGCAGCTGCAGGTATTGGAGAGAGCACTTATTGGCAATACGAATCGTTAATCAAAAAACTTGAATCAAACATAAGCTCAACCCTGGGGGCGGCTGGTGAGTTGTATGCTATTCGCTCCGAATTGTATGAAGAGTTAAATCCTGACGTAATAGTCGATGATTTTGTTAACTCCCTCAGCATTGCCCGAAAGGGTTACAAAATAAGATATGCTCCCAAAGCATTTGCTTTGGAAACACCCTCGTTGAATACAAAAGAAGAATTAAAGAGAAAAATAAGAATTGCCACAGGAGGATTTCAAACAATCGTGCTGATGCCTTCTCTACTGAATCTTTTTAAATACGGCTTTCTGAGTTTTGAGTATTTATCTCATAAAGTTTTTCGGTGGATCCTTGTCCCTTTTTCAATTCCCGCTATCTTTCTGCTCAATATTTTAATCTGCACATCAGAGTCATGGCAATCTCAATTGTTCAACTGTATCTTAATTCTGCAAATTGCATTTTATTTACTGGCTCTCATTGGTGCTTTGCTTGAAAAACGCTCCATTAAAATGAAAATTCTTTTCCTTCCCTACTACCTTCTGTTTATGAACTTTGCCCAATTAGCAGGATTCTTTCGTTTTATAAGGGGTAAACATTCGGTCGTTTGGGAGAAAGCCAAAAGAAGCTAAAGCAATTTCTGGCGATTCTTAATAACAAATTATACTTTTGCGGATATAAACCTGCATTTGGAAATACTGAAATACATGTCGGATAATTTAGATATCGTTGGAAGACTAAATACAATTGAAGAAGCCATTGAAGATATTCGTAATGGGAAGATAGTAATTGTTGTGGATGATGAGGATCGTGAGAATGAGGGCGACTTTATTTCGGCTGCAGAATTGGTTACTCCCGATACTGTGAACTTTATGGCCACTCATGGCCGTGGATTGATCTGTGCTCCCATACCTGAGGAGCGTTGTGAAGAACTTGAGCTTGAATTAATGGTGCCGGTTAACACTTCTCTCCATTCAACTCCTTTCACCGTATCTGTTGACCTGCTCGGACACGGGTGTACGACTGGTATTTCAGCAAGTGACAGAGCTAAAACAGTAAAAGCTCTGGTTGATTCGAGAACCACACCTGAAGATCTTGGCCGGCCTGGTCATATTTTTCCACTGAAAGCAAAAGCGAGGGGAGTGATCCGAAGAGCGGGACATACAGAAGCTGCGGTTGATCTGGCCAGGCTGGCCGGACTTAAGTCAGGAGGCATGCTGGTGGAGATTATGAATGAAGACGGTACCATGGCACGCCTGCCCCAGTTACTTGAAATTGCCGAAAACTATAATTTGAAAATAATCACTATCAAAAACCTTATTGCTTATCAATTAGAGCGCTATAGTCTTATTGAACGTGGAGAAAGAGTAAAACTCCCTACTGAATTCGGGGATTTTGAGTTGATACCATTTCTTCAAAAATCTAACAGGCTTGAACATGTAGCCCTGATAAAAGGCAAATGGTCAAAAGACGATCCGGTACTTGTAAGGGTCCACTCATCTTGTGCAACAGGAGATATTTTCCATTCGTATCGCTGCGATTGTGGTGCGCAATTGCACGAAGCCATGCGAAGAATACATAAAGAAGGACAGGGAGTAATTGTTTACCTTAATCAGGAAGGTCGTGGTATTGGATTATTTAATAAAATAAAGGCTTACAAATTACAGGAAAAGGGAAGAGATACTGTTGAGGCAAACGAGGACCTTGGTTTCGAAGATGATGAGCGCGACTACGGAGTAGGTGCCAGTATTCTTCATGAACTGGGACTGGGAAAAATCAGATTACTGACCAATAATCCTGTTAAAAGAGCCGGATTGGAAGGTTACGGACTTATCGTCGTTGAAAATGTACCCATTGAAATCCCTCCTAATGAACACAATCAGTTTTACCTTGAAACAAAGAGAGTGAAAATGGGGCATTTTCTCGAGCTGGTTCCTGAAGAAGAGGAAAAAGATTATATAAAAGAAAAGGCTGAAGCTAAGGCTAAGGCTAAGGAGAAGGAAAGCAAAAATTAATCTTCAATCTGTACTATGCCTGACAAACTTCGTATTGTTTTTATGGGCACGCCTGGTTTTGCCGTGGAATCATTGAAAGCTTTGATTGATTCCGGTCAAAATGTTATTGCTGTTATTACTGCTCCCGACAAACCTGCCGGAAGAGGCAAACAGATGCAATCATCTCCGGTAAAAAACTTTGCAATACAATCCGGAGTCAAAACAATACTGCAACCCTCAAACCTGAAATCGCCTGAATTTATTGAAGAATTAAAATCTTTGAGAGCCGATCTCCAGCTTGTTGTTGCTTTCCGAATGCTACCGGAAGTGGTATGGACCATGCCACGAAAAGGCACAGTCAATCTGCATGCCTCTCTCCTGCCCGACTATCGCGGAGCTGCTCCTATAAACTGGGCCATTATCAATGGGGAAAAAGAAACAGGGGTCACTACTTTTTTTATTGAAAAAGAAATCGATACAGGAAAGATAATTTATAGAGAAAAAGTTCCGATTGGTCCTGATAAAACAGCAGGCGAACTCCATGATGAACTAATGATTGCCGGAGCCAATTTGCTGGTAAAAACAGTTGAAGCCATAACAAACGAAACCTGCCCGGCTGTTCCACAAGAGGAATATCGAAAGGATTCCCGATTGCATCCTGCCCCAAAAATTTTTAAAGAAAACTGTCAGATCAAATGGGAGAATAAAGCAAGCAAAATTCACGATTTCATACGCGGATTAAGCCCATACCCCGCATCATGGACAGAGATGACAGACGGTAACACCATTACCTCCATGAAAATATTTAAATCCGGAATTGAACTGGCTGATCATGATCATGAGACAGGAACAATGCTGACAGACAATAACCAGTACATGAAGGTAGCCGTGAAGGATGGTTATATTCATATACTCAGACTGCAGGTGGCAGGAAAAAAGCAGCTTGATATCAAAGAATTTCTTAGAGGATTTAAGAAGGCCGATAGATATAAAATCCGATAAGTTAACCGAACTTCAAACTTTTTTACTCATCCGCATCAAAATCAATCTTGAATTCTTCTGAAGGTTCTTCTTCTTTCACTTCTATTTTTGGTACCGTAAATTTTACTTTGCTTCCCTTTAGTCTTCTCCGTAACTGGAGTTCCTGTCCTGTTTGCAACCGGCTATCCATCTCAAGCAAATTACGCGATGCTAACTTTTCCAACTTGATTGCATAATTCTGAGAGATGCCTTGTAAAGTTTCTCCTTCCTTCACAACATGTATTTTACTTTCTGTTTCAGCCTTATTTCTTTTTGGCTGAATATACACTTTTTCTCCCTCACTAAATACGGTGCTATCAGGCAAATCGTTGTATTTTGGTAACAGCCAGTGAAAAAGATCTAACTCTTCGCTCAGTGAATATATATTGTCTCCTTCACGGGCAAGAACATATTTTACCCTGTTGTTGTAAGCTACTTTTCTGCCACCAGCATACTCAACTGCAGCGTAAGCCGATCTGGCTCTCTTTTTAACTCCACCTCTGGCCAACACCTCTTCATCATAGGTATACAATTCATTTTCTTCGATAATCCTGATCACAGCTTTTGAATACGTGGGACTGGTTGCATAACCTGCCTTCTTTAATCCATTAGCCCAGGTTTTATAGTCATCCTGTTCATAATCAAACAAAAATGAATACCTGCTGCGTGTGGTAAGAAATTCCGAATGATCTTTGTAAGATTCCTCTACTGACTTGTATTTTCTGAAACATTCATTCTTTGCATCATCATCATGACGTATACTTTTTCCTTTCCAGTCATGACACTTAATGCCAAAATGATTATTGGCTTTGCGAGCCAGCCTGCTATTGCCATCACCAGATTCAAGTATTCCCTGCGCCAATGTGATACTGGCAGGAATACCAGTGGCTTCCATTTCGCGCATGGCCAGTTCTTTGTAAGTATCGATGTATTCACTGCGTGTTATTTTTCTTCCGTTCTGAGCGTGTGTGGTTACTGAAAGCGCAAGTGAGGCAAGTAAAAATAGATTTCTCATAATACATGTTCGTGTTCAGTGCAAAAATATAACGGTTGGTTCACCCATTTCAGAATCTAAAAACTGTTTTTTCAACAGTTTGGTATATGTAAAATAAGAAAACTAGTAATCTGATATACTATTGAAAATTGTTAAGCATAGAAATCGGACCATGAAATACCCAATGGCAATAGGTTTGCTAACAGGATTAGTATGTATGGCAATCATTTAACTCCCTGTAAGCCACTTCCATCAGAATATAAAACACTTGTCCTTCGGTTGCTGTTCCGGGATGATCAAATTCAGGCGAACCACATACTCCCTGTACTAAACCCAGATCATCAATCTTTGAATGAGCTGCTGAACGCATTTTATCAGCTTTTTCTTTATACGATTTGTCAAACCATCCTCCTTTAACTCCTTTGTAAATAGAGTAGGCAAGCTGTTGCGATAGGTTTGTCTCAACAAAAGATTCAGGCTTATCAACAACATTATGAAAGAGTCCTTCATCTCTCATATAGATCAGACATCCATCTATTAGTTCCTGCAAATAGCGAATGAGTTTTTGCTTTTCTTCCTTCATACTTTCCGGTAAAGCACATATTACTCTTGAATAGCCTGCAGCTGTCCAGCCATTTCCCACTCCCCAGAAATCTTTACGGGCAAATTTCTTCTTTTCGCAATCCCACATATGTGAGAACAACTTTCTTTCAGGATCCCACAAGAAAGACCTTACCCCTTCAATTTGTCTCAGGGCTTCTCTATACTCCCCCGCAGCAGCAAGAAAAGGAGGTAACATATAATTGATATCACTCCAGATTTGTGGCATATTAGTGAAGTGATAGAGAATTCCTTCATCCGTTCTTGGAGCTTTATGAAGAATATATTCCAGTAGTTTTTCGAACCCATTCATCAGTACATCATCTCCTGTTTCTCTTGCTGCCCAGAGCACAGTTTCGCCAGGTGATGCTGCATCGCCTAATGCAAACTCTTCTCCCAGCATAGCCAGACGCCCATCTTCCGACTGCCTTAATACGGCATCTTTAGCCATAAGGATCACCAATTCCTTCTCTCCCAATTCAAGTAGAGCCTGCATAGCCACTCCCTGCTCCCACGTAGCGCGTTGCATAGAAAGCATTGCCAATATTACTTTTTCCATAGTACTTTTCTTCTCAAAGGATATTTCATCCGGGTTTGCCGATGTACAATTGTTTAATAGCATACCTCCAAAACCGACTGTAAAACCAGATAAAGGAGCGTTTAATATAAACTTTCTTCTATTCATTTTGAACTAGATTTAGATTATTTTATTTATCAATCTGTGAAAGATAAGACCATAATACCTCACTTTCAGGCGGAGGCGCAACTATTTCAATTTCTTCTTTTGTAATAGGATGTCGAAATGCGATCTTTCTTGCATGCAGGGAAATTCCTCCGTCAGGATTTGATTGTGAAAAACCGTATTTCTTGTCTCCCTTAAGAGGTGAACCGATTTCACCCAGTTGAGCCCTGATCTGGTGATGCCTGCCCGTAATCAAATCGATTTCCAGCAAATGATAATTGTCTGAACTCGTCTTTAAACGATATTTTATCTCTGCTCGTCTTGAATCCTTAACTTCATCAGTATAACAATATGATTTGTTTTGTTTGCTGTTCTTTACCATATAATGAATAAGTATATCCTCTGATTTCGGAGGTGGATTTTTAACAATAGCCCAATATGATTTGCAAATATTGCCTGTGCGGAATAGGTCGTTCATCCGGCTCAAGGCTTTGCTGGTTCTTGCAAAAAGCACAACACCACTAACAGGCCGATCAAGACGATGAGCAACTCCCAGAAATACTCTACCTGGCTTGTTGTATTTTTCTTTCAGGTATTGTTTTACTTTTTCATCAAGGGCCATATCACCTGTTATATCTTTTTGTACCAAATCGTGATTGGTTTTATTGACTGCGATTAAATGATTGTCTTCGTAAAGTATTTTAAGAGAAGATATCATCTTTTACTTATATATTGTATAGTAGCAAAAGTAAGAAGATAAAAGTACTGAAATGATGAACTGATGAACTGATTAATCGATTAAATGAAGACTTTTATGGAATGTTGAGGGGTTGAGGAGGTTGAGGGGTTGAGGGCTTAGGTTGTTTATTTGTTTAACTGTGTAATTGATTAATTGAGAAGTTGATAAATCGATGAACTTAACTGATTAATTGAAGTTTATAAATCGAAATTCGTCATTTCATCAGTTCACCAGTTCCCCAGTTCATCAATCTTCTGTCTTTTATCTTTTATCTTTTATCTTCTTCCCATTAATCCTTACCTCTACTTTTTTTTCCTGCGCCCGATACTTCATTCTCTTTTTTCTCCTGAATTATCAGCGGTATAGGCATAACAAAATCAATACCTTCTTTCGCAAGTGCTTTCTGAACGGCAAGATTCACAAGACTCTTACATTCCAATATATTATCCGATGTCCAGTAAAAAAGGGCAAATTCCATGTACTTGTCTTTTATTCCATGAAAATAGGATTTTGCTTCAGGATTTGACAAAACATATTCAACCGATTCTGCAGCCTCTTTCATTAGCTTCAATACTTTATCGGCATCGGTTTTCAGATTTGTATGGATAGTAAGAATAAATCTTCGCTCATATTTTGTGAGGTTCCAATTTATTACTTTGCTGCTAATAAGGTCTGCATTGGGAACAATTACATGTGAACCATCCCATTGCCTTATGGTGCTGGCACGAATACCTATTTTCATCACCACTCCCTCCAGACCTTCTACATTCACAATATCACCAATGGTTACCGGTCTTTCAAAAGCAAGTATTAATCCGGATATAAAATTATTAACCGTATGCTGCAGGCCAAAACCAATTCCTACACCCAGGGCGCCTATCAGGATGCTTAAACTTTTTAGATTAATACCTACGAACGACATAGCTATCATGAAACCCAATACAATAAGAAAATACTGTGTGAGTGAGCTGATGGCCATGGGCACACCACGTGGTAAATTCAATCTTCCGAATATCTCAACTTCAAGCAACAATTTTATAGTGTAGGACACCAACCATGATAAATATACTATCAATGCAAAGGTGAGAATATTGCCTACAGTTAAGTTTAATTCACCAATCTGGTAACCGGCTTCCCATAAGCTTCTTTATTGGTTCCCACAGGAACAATCCCCTAAGTGAAAAGATCAGCCAGATAATTATTGCAGCTAAGCGAATATTTCTTTTCAACCAGCCATAGATACGATCTTTTTTCTCTTTGATTAAATAAGATTTATGAGCAGCCCTGGTCTGGATAAAGAAGTATAAGGTTGCTGTAAGGCACAGATATGCAGTACCCATTAAAAGAGCCATTATAAGCGATAATAAAATTCCGGAATTGATAACCTCGGATAAATGATTGTAACCAAAAATATTGGAGAAAACTGCTATCAGGATAATTAAAAATGAAAAATGATGTTGGGAGGCCAAAGATCAGACTCCGGACTTCCGACTTAAAATTGACAAATAACTCTGCAAAACACAAAGAATATGAAAAAACAACT
>JABUBN010000230.1_pt1 | contig 15790 bp, 17 predicted proteins | sample 7240341 | NCBI WGS metagenome assembly JABUBN01 (sample SAMN07256345, study PRJNA390944) | subsurface metagenome | isolation source: Methane hydrate marine sediment | place: Pacific Ocean: Eastern North Pacific, ODP site | reverse complement strand
CAAAAGTACTTTATGATTATTATGTAGAAAAAGTTCATTTAAATCTTTTTATAAAAATTGTTGAAAGGGTAAAAATAAAAAAAAATTTATAATATCATTAATTATCATATTGAGTGATTAGAATATGAGTAAAGTTGATACTAAAGAAATAATTATAAATATAAAAGACTTAAGTATTGAAAAAGAACAATATGTGGACGATTTATTAAGATTTCTAGAGGAACAATTACCACAAATTGAACTATCTCGCAATGGAAACGAATTAGAAATAGTAATGCCCCTCAAATTGTCAAAGAGAGCAATTAAATTAAGACTAAAAAAATTTCTGTATCGTAAAAAACTAAATGAAAAATATCGACCAATCTCATATAACACATCAAAGAGCCAAGGTTATATGATAAAAGAAAAAAAAGTTCTAGAATTAACTTATTATTAATTTACTTTTAAAAAACTATTTTAATTTTTAAAATTAATATCTTAAATGTGCCTATAAAAGCAATCGTTACCCAATCAGTTGATGATTTAGTAAGGTGTATAAATCTTTCGAGCTTGTTGGAGTTATCTGGGTGGCCTAAACCGGGAAATGTCCATAGAACTAAAAATTTTCCAAATACAAGATTTGAACACTTTTTAGCGGGTATTGCAGCAATCCAACCAAATTTTAAGGGTTTTTGTGAAACAGTATATAACTCTGTAAAAAGTGAAAAAGAAAGTTTTAGTTCTATTGAATTAGGTCTTTTTTTTAAGGAATCAGCTAATCAAATGATGAAGTGGCAGTCTGGAGGAAATGTCTTACTGGGACACATTCTTATCTTAGCTCCATTAGCAGCAGCAGCTACAATTTGTTTAAAATTAAATATGAAAAAGATCGAAAATTTCGAATCTATAATTAAAAAGGTTATCGAAGATGCTACAGTTAAAGATACGGTGAATTTATACGACGCTATAAAAATATGTAATCCAGGTGGACTAGGTAACATTGAAAAGTATGATATTAACTATGAAAAGTCATATAAGGATATTATTAATGATAATATAAATCTTAAAAAAATATTTGAACTATCAAAAAAATATGATTTAATAAGCAACGAGTATGCTAGTGGCTTCAATACTATATTAAAAGAAGGCTTACCATATTTTTTTGATACTTATGATAAATGTAAAGACATAAATAGCACAATTGTCGATACATATTTAAAACTACTGAGCACGCATTTAGATACCTTAATTATTCGGAAAGCGGGTAAGGAAGCTGCGTTGAATGTCTCAAAAATAGCTTCAGATATTATAAAATATGGAGGTATCACTACTAAAAAAGGATTAAATTTAACAGTTAAATTTGATAAAAAATTGCATAAACAAAACGGAAAACTAAACCCAGGTACCATAGCTGATCTAGTTGCGGGAACAATATTTTGTGTTTTAATATTTGGTTTAAAATTTTAAGAAAAAAAATTAATAATATCTTATTAGAAAAGTAAGTTAATAGGAGTGATTATATTGGAATTTTGCGATGAATGTGGAGGGAGAATGATGCTCCCCTCAACGGTAAACGGTAAAAAAGTATTTAAGTGTAAGTGTGGTGCGACAAAACCTATTACTGAGGAAAAATCTAATTCATATAGAATAAAAACTAAAATAGAACATTCTATTAGAGAGGAAGTATCAAATCTAACCGAATTTATGAAGTGGAAAGAAGAAAATTTAAGAAGCTCTATTAAAGATTTTAAATGTCGAAGATGTGGTTACGATAAAGCTCATTTAGAAACTAGGCAAACAAGAAGTGCGGATGAGGGGATGACGCATTTTATAACTTGCCTAAAATGTGGTAAAATGATAAAGATTGGAAGCTGAATTCACTTCAATAAATATCTTAAAGTTGAATTTTCCGATTTAATTGAAAATTCTGTTTATTATATCTGATTCTACGATATTTTCAGAAAAGCTAACCTGTAATATTTTATCTGCTTTCTTTAAACCTGCGATTATCTGAACCTGATCTGAAGACACTTTTAGTTTCTTTTTTATTAAATTTAACAGTTCTCTATTAGCTTTGTTTTGAATGGGTTTCGAACGAAGTAATATTGTTAAGTTATAGTCAGTTTTAGAACATCGTAAAATTTCTTGTTTTTTAGAATTTGTTTTTACTCTTATCCGCAATAAATACAAATTGTTCGATTTTATTTTAATAAAATCCATAATAACTTACTTTTCTTTTAAGTTAAATGAACCCATCTACCCTTTGTTTTAGTATATTAAACGATGGGATTGATAATCTAATTCCACCTGCTAATTTATGTCCTCCGCCAGTTCCTCCAAGATTCTCTTTAATTGCATTAATAACTTTATTTACGCCCAATTCATTATTCTCCAAATACTTTCTGGAACATCTAATGCTTAGTTTTACCATTTGAGACTTTTTTTCAAGACCACCTAAAAACAACATTTTATTTGAATTTAAAAGCCCGTTTACAGTAGTAAAACTTGCCGTATCGGACCAATTGCTTGGAGGAATTTGACTATTTCCAGCATCTATAAAAATAGCTTTTTCCGTTTCATAGCGATGCAAATCATCTGATAGTATTTTCATATTTTTAACTAAACCACTAACATATTCATAGTAGATTTCTTTAGCATAACGTGTTATTGTTCTTTGCTGTATAATTGAAAGTGCCGCGCTTATGTTTTTAAAAGATAAAATATTTAGTAGTAGAGCATGTTCGAAAGCAAATTTTAATAAACCTTGTTTTTGAGGTAATAAAGCAAAGCGTCCGAGTTTTAAATTAGTATTATCTATAATTTTTTGAATTTCAGTTTTATCTAAATCAACAACTTTTTTATTTGGATTTATTTGCAATTTGTTTAGAAATGATTTAATCTTTTGATCATTCTCACCGCCAAATCCATTTAAAAAAGGTAAAATACTAAATTTTAAACCGTTTTTTATGGAATCGTGCATGCTTCCGAACAGAATTAATCCTTCTTCATCATAAATAACTTCTTCATCAACCAACTCTTGGTATATCTCCTTATTGAACGATTGAAGCTTTTCCATTGACTTCAATGAATCGCCAGCTATTCCAATAACCGCTAACCAGCCTTGTTTTATTGTAGCAAAATTAATCTTTTTTGCAAACATATAAGCTAAAGTAGCCCCGGATATATGATCAAGTCCGTCAAACCCAAAAATCGTAGGATTAACAAAAAATAAATTTTCTGGAAGCATATCAAAATCTAAGTCACCATCTACTTCATGGTGGTCGAGGATGTAAAAATCTTCTTTTCTTTTCTTGATGATCGGGATGAGTTCTGTTAAATTGGAGCCAACATCTGTAAAGATTAATGCCGTCTTATTATTTTGTGCTTTAGGCAAAATTCCACTCAGATAATTTGCCCATGACACAGATCGGTTATAAATAAAGTAATCGTAATTAAAGTTCATTTTATGAAGCAGATTTTGAATAATTTGTAAGCTGCTAATGCCATCTGCGTCATTATGTGAAATCGCAATGACATTGTTGTAAAGGTTATGAGAATTATCTTCAAAAAAATCTACAGCAGTATTAAGCTTTTCTAAAAAATTTTTTCGATCTGGTTTTTGAACCATTTATATCATTTTTTAATATATTCAAAAATTACTTAAACTAATATGGAATGGAATAAAAAACATAGTCCTTTTGGGCGTATTAATATACCTTTAAAAGGTGTTATAAATAAGTAAAAATAAATTCTATAAATATATTTGTATCATGGAAATTGAAGCAAAAATTAAAAATTTAAGAAAAATTAATTAATTTTATTTAATTTTTTGTTACATAATTATTTTTTGAAGTAATAATGATGAACACCAATTACAGAAAATTTCTCATAGTTCTTTTTGTAGTCTTAAGTTCTCTAATTCCACTAATCTTTATGGATGATCTCTTCAATTATAACTCTTTGGATCGTGAAATTTTTAACGCAAACATCGATCCGAAGATACAAGTCTTCTCCAAAGACGATTATACCCCAATTCTTAATGATCCAGAGCAAGGCCTTGGGAACATTACAATTACTAACCTTACTTTTAATGAAGAAGGTATTTTTAATCGATCAGATAAATATCCTAACCTCGTCGATGACCTAGTTACTGGAGCGTTAAATATTTCCTATTTAGGAACGGAATATATGCAAACTAATGAAATAGCACAGTTCAATAATCTTGATAAGTCTTTACTAGAATCAGATGAAATAACGGTATTGATAAATGAGTCGATTAGCGTTCAGTATAATAGTTCTATAGGGGGGTCGGAAGGGTATTTAATTTATAGTCCAAGATTGATTCTAAGCGTTCTCAAACAAGTACATGTACAAAATGAATCTTCTTCGATCATTGAAGAATTAAGCGAAGACGAATACTCCCTTGATGCTGATGATTATTTAATCTTCGATTATCAAAACTACTTCCAGGAAAATTTTCACAATTTTTCTATGTATTTAATTTTTGAATATAAATTGACCGCTTTTGGATGGGAATTAGATCAAGACCCAAAAAATATCTTAACATTAACACAACAGCAACAGATTTTTAGCCCTTCATTTTATTATAATTTTACGCTAACCGGATTAAAGAGTTCGGATAATCTAACGATTGCTTTTATGCCAGCGGATAATCTCGTTGTAGAATTAATCGTCAATCCGCTTGATAAGAATTTATTTTACGATCAACAATTAAAAATCAACGATACAGTAGTTAATGACTTTTTAGAACAAGATAATTTAATAAATGTTACAATCTCAGCTGACGCTAAATTATTTTCTTTAACATTTAAAACGAATTTCACCCTTAAATTTGAAAATTCCGTTGATTATAGCTGGGCTATTGATAGATTAATCGAAGGTAGAAATGTAAGGGAAAGAATCTACTTTCCTTCTTTAATATCTGGACCAAAACATATTTATTTAAAAAATGTAACTTTAATTGATAGCACCATTATTATAAATCAAGTTATCAGTAATAGTTCTTTATTTGATAGACCTGTTAATTACTTTGACGTCATAGTTTCCATTACTCAAGCATCAATTGAGTATAGCTTAATCTTTACTGAAAATGCCGTAAAAAGGAAGGGATTGAGAATAACGATCCCTTATCTCATTGTTGGTGAAACTAACCCGTTTTTGTTAAAATATGATGCTACGAACGATCTCAAAATTGTTATTACCGATACCATACGCATGCCTTTAATTGGTTATAGAATAGAATTACTTTATTTTGGAAAAGTATTTGGAACTTATATCTCAAATGATTTAACTCAACCTATGGCACCTGCATATTCGAATGAAAATGGAGAGATTATAATTGAGAATGTTCCTAATGGAAACTACACAATTAAAATTTATCAAGACAATGTAATGATAATGGACTCTTTAATAAATACATTTACCGAAGTTAATTATATAAGAACAAATGTACCATATTTCCCACTTTGGATTCTTATATTTGGATGTATAAACGGTGCTTTGATACTTATTGGTTTAATCATTTATTTTAATCATAAGAGACGATCTTAAAACAAATTGATTGTAATTTTCATTGATGATATTGAAAATTTTTTAAGCTTTTTAGACAAGCGAATAATGGATGAGGTTTTCTACGAATTTAAAGAGATTAAAAACGATACAGATTTATCATTAGACGTTAAGATTGAAGTAGTTCTTCACTTTCTTGCTAAAGCTAAGGACACATTAATCCTCTACGAAACTAAACAAATAATCACGAAACCAATAAGTTCTAATAATGATTCTAACGTAATTGATACTTTACAAAAAATATTTGATAAAGTAGACACATCAATAAGATTTATAAAAGGAAAAATTCGTGAAATTTTTCTTTCTTATTCTCCATAAATAATATAAAGATGATTGTTTTCACTGATTTTGATTAAAAAGTCTACCATATCCTATTAATCGATAACGTCTATTAATAATTCTAGAAATCGCAAATATAGAATTCTCAGGAGGGCAAATAGGTGGATTTAAATTGAGAATATAAGAGTTTTTTAAAATCTTTGTAACAGTTCCTGCTGTTTTTTCAGTACCAACAACTAATAAGAGCTTTTCGTTATGTTTGAGTTGTTGAACCCTTATTTGCATTTCAGAACCAATTACTTTTTCTAAAAGGTTGACTTTTAACTCTACTTGCGAAACAATTTCAGGTAATGTGTTAGTTTTGCCAACCAAATGCCCAATCAGAGAGTCTCCCTTTGTCAAGGCGGGATCTAATTTAGTCCCTAATCCAATTAGACCACCGAGATTAGCTTCTTCTAAAAGATTATTCCCTTGGCTAATACTTACTATTTCAGTTCTAATTGGTATAAAATCGTTCTTAACTCGAAGACCCGGTCTAATTTCGATTTCTTCACCAACCTTAATTTTACCTTTTAATACGGAGCCCCCTATAACTCCGCCTTTTAATTTATTGATTTCTGTGCCTGGGCGATTTATGTCAAAAGATCTAGCAACTAAGAATTGAAATTCTTCATCTTCACGAATTTTAGGAGAAGGTATTATTTCTTCGAACGCTCGAACTATCAGACCGATATTAACGCTAAAAACTGCGGAAATAGGTATAATTGGAGCGTTTTCAGCAATGGAATCTTTTACAAACGCTTTTATTTGCCTATAATTTTCATACACTCTCTCTTTTGACACAGCATCAATTTTATTTTGGATGATAATAATGTTCTCGATTCCCGCAATATTCAATGCGGCTAAATGTTCTCTCGTTTGTGGTTGAGGACAAATTTCATCAGCGGCAATTAGTAAACACGCGCCATTCATTAAAAAAGCTCCACTTAACATAGTAGCCATTAAGATTTCATGGCCAGGAGCATCGACGAAGGAAATATTTCTTCTAAACTCTAAATTTTTTTTACAGTTGGGGCATACAAATCTTGGTTGACCTTTTTTTCTAGCCGCTTCTGCCATATAATACGTAAGATATTCATCGCATTCAGGGCAATATAGAATAGTCGCATTTGAGTATCCTAATTTTATCGAAATCCCTCTCTCTATTTCCTCAGAATGTCTATCCGTCCAATCGCCCGTTAAGGTCTTAACTAGTGTGGTCTTTATAGGAAATGCCGAAATGGCTAGATCATTCCATGGTCTACATGGCCCACTAGTCCGATATTACACTCTGCTTGTTTTTTTATTAGTTCTTTAAGGTTTGTGCTTTTTTTTGGCTTTACCTTTTTTGTTGTTTCTGCTTTTTTGGCGGGTTTCTCTTTTACATCCAATTTTAAAGTTTCTACTTCTGACGATTTCTCCTTCAGTAATAAGCCTGCACTTTCAATGAATTTCAACGCTGTTGCTTTACCAATACCTTTGATTTTTAGTTTCACAATATCCTCTGGTTTAGACGAAGCTAATTTTTCAACAGAATTAATGCCTGCTTGTTTAATTTTTTTAGCTGTTTCTGATCCGATGCCTTTTACATCCTCTAATTGATTAACCATAATAGATTAATTATTTCATTATAATTATTTATTACTAATCTTTTCTTAATTTTATTAATTCTCTTTAGAAAAATTAGAAAAAAAATAACTACTCTTTTTTAATCGTTAATACTAGATTTCCCATTCATCATATAACCTTTTAAGGGTATTTCTCCCTACTCCATATTTTTTAGCTAATTGTGTGAGGGAAGAGTTTTTAAGGAGTCCTTGTAAATTTTCCTTGCTTCCTATTTTTTTTTTTAGCAATTCTCTTTTTGTTAAGTAATTTGTTTTGATATTCCATTCATCCATTAGATTAAGGAGTGTTTTATACCCAATTTTGAGTTCTTTAGCCGTCTTTTCTTTTCCATCTGTCTCAATCATGTTAATTAAATTTTCTTTGGTTTTAACTTTCGCTTTCAATTTTTCAACAGCAGATATTTTCTTCACATTAACATCCCACTCAATAGATAATTTATGTAAAGTATTAAAAGAAACTTTCAACATCTTTGCTAATTTTTCTTTCCCATGTGTTTTGATTACTTTTTCTAGGACTTCTGGACTTCTAATCTTGTTTTTAATAGTTTCCATAACATGTAATTGCTCGCTAAATCTTTTTCTTTTCCTTGTTAGACTATTATGATAAGAGTCCATCATTTTATTTAACAAATTAGGATTTAGAGCAAACTCATATATCGGTTTTGTTCGTTTGATTTTAAATTTTAACTCTTCAGATAATTCGTCAACCTCACGCTTTCTAATCTCTGTTTTTATCTTATATACATTCTTAATCTGTAGTAGAAAGGAATAATTAGTAGAGTAGATAATTGTTCCTCCTTCTTTTCCATCTCCATCATAAATCCCAAGTAATAGTGCATAAGAAAGATTATTATTTTTTAAGTTAAATTTTAGTTCATTTCCTTCTTTAAATTCTCTTAATCCTAGATTTTCAATATCTTGAAACATTGGTTTGCATGTAAAAATGATATAAACTAGACGATGTTTTTTATTATTAAGAATCTTTGTTCTTTCACCAATTTTAGCTGGATTTAAACCTACAGCACGACAAAATTTAACTAAATGACTTCTATCTTTTTTGGATATTTCTATAGATACTTGATATCTTTTTCTCGAAGGATCATTACCACTTGTGATTGAGCCATCTGAACATAGAAAACCAAACCAATAAGTCTTTTCAGCCGTATCAAGACATTTGAAAAAACGAGATTTTAAGTGTGGATTATATTTCTTCCATTGCTCGTGGAAGTAGTGTTTTAGATCCCTATTTACATGGTGATATTTCTCTATATTTTTTAGAACTAATTCACTTGAAGGTCCATATTTTTCTTGTATATTCTCCTTTGCAATTTTTAATACTTTTATGGAAAATTTATAATTAGGATTATAATCTGGATTATGTGAGTTTCTTATTTTAGATAAAATATGTTTTAAAAAATGTTTTCCTTTATTAAAAATCATAACACTAATATTTTCTAAAAGCTTAGTTTTTGAGAGATTTTTAAGCTGATCATCAATATCAGGAATATTTTGTAATAGGTCATTAATTAGATCCAATGTTGTATTGGTGTGATTGTTATTGTTCATTAAAATAAGAAAATTAACTATAAGATTTATATCCTAAGAGAGCTATAAATTTTCGAGAAATATAGAGAAAATGTAGAGATATTATCCTATTAAGAAAGTTATATAGAAAGAATATAAGATTTACATAAAATTCTTAAGAGAAATCTTACTTGGTTGTTTCTAACGTTTTAATCGCCCCAGGTTTTTTCTCAAGTTCTTTATACGAAACTCTTAAAAGACTATCAAAATAAAAAGTAGATGTTTTACCACAAGATTCGCTTTTATGAAGGATATACACCGGAGCGGGATATTGAGACGAGTCGATATCTTCTATCTCTATAGTGAATACTATTTTCTCATGGCAAAACGGGCAAGTGTTAAATCTAATCGGCATAATAAATTCTCAATTTTATTTAAATAATATACATGTTCTTATTTTTAATTAGTTGTAATATTTGTAAACATATTATTTACTCTAAAAATAATTATAAAACAAGACACTTTTTATTAAATTGATTTTAAATGACTAAAACAGGTTTTAAGAAACTTGCAATTTTTTCACTAATTATCTTGGTTCTTATTCCAGTTGTAAGCCTTAAGATAGAATTTAGCAGTCCAATCGCAAATTATAAGAATCAATTAGACAAATTGAAAACGGCCAATATCGTCCCCGAAATTGATTTATCTCAATTGCCAGAAATTGACTTTGAAACATTAAACGCCACTTGGTACGATCAAAAGATAGAGATGCTTATAATTATAAATGACACGAGTTTTTTGGATGCTGTTACCCCTTTAATGGAATGGAAAAACGAGAAAGGGGTTAAAACCATCATTTTATCCAACTATTCGGATTATGAAGGGAGGGATAAAGCAGAGCAAATTCGAAATATGATAAAAGAGTACTACGAAAAGGAAAACATTCAATGGGTTCTTCTCGCCGGCGATGCTGAAGATAATTTAATTCCTATAAGACAAGTATATAACCCAGATGTAACGCTAGTAAGTGGTCAATCTGAATATTCGAATTGGGACGACTATTATAAGCCCACTGATTTTTATTATGCAGATTTAACAGGATCGTGGGACGATAATGGCAATAGTAGATGGGGCGAATCTTCGGAATACACGGGAAATATTGATGAGATATCGTGGATACCAGAAGTCTATGTTGGTCGTTTACCAGCTGATAATATTGTTGAGCTCTCTAATATGATCAACAAAACTTTAAAATATGAAACAGATCCTGTTATGGGAGATTGGATGAATAAAATGCTATTAGCAGGGGGTGTTTCGTCATTTTCGCCTCCTGAAGACGAGGCTCGCTTAACAGAATATATTTGGCAAAACTATACGGTATCGGAAATGAATTTTATTCACTTAACTAAAACAACACCTAGCTTCACACCTACAACTCCAGACTACCCAAACAATCAAAGCGTTCTAAATCTAGTAAATTTCAGAAGCGAATTAAATTCGGGATATTCTACAATAATTTTCGCTGGGCATGGTGATCCAACTAGGTTTACAGATGCGAGTAGTTTTACTTTTTATAATAATACGGAAGCACTATTGATTAGTAATATTAACATGCCATCGTTATTATATGCGGATGCTTGTACAACTTCTTCTTACGATCAAGGCGATAATAGCATAGGAGAACGCTTAATAAAACGACCTTTAGCGGGAACAGTGGGCTATATAGGAAGTATAAGAGTAAGTTGGTATTTTGATTTTGATGCAAATCTTGAAAAATTAAATCGTGGCAACGCGAAATTGTTTTGGAAAGAGTTTTTCGATGAAAAAAAGTTCCAACAAGGAAGGGCGTTATACGATTCTAAGGTTACCTATATGAATAGCGATTACTTCAAAAGAGGTGACGCTTCGATGGTGCAAGAGTGGCAACGTAAAAATATTCTAACGTACAATTTGCTAGGCGACCCCGAACTGGATATATACACAGACATACCTAGAAGCGTTCCAAATCATTTTAACGAAAGTATTTACGAAGGTCAGCTCGTTTCATTACAAGTTAGAGATAATCTTGGTAGTATTGTTCCGGGAGCAAGAATTAACTTAAGAACTACAGATGGAAAATATCGAACTGTTTATGCTGATAAAAATGGGTTTGTAGATTTTAGATTACCAGTTGGAGCAAACGAAAATTATAGTACTATTATTACGGGTCATAATGTAATTCCTTCTTATCATAACTTTACTACGCTTCTAGATACAGACAATCCCATGGTATCTAATGTAAATTATGTTCCAATAAACCCCACAGTATCTGATAATCTTCTGTTTTCTATTAACGCTAGTGATAATCATTCTGGAATCGAAAGCGTATTTTTACTAATATCAAAGAATGATTTCACGGATTTTTCGACTCATAGATTATCTAACCATTTCAATGAAAGTAAACGGGAGTTTAATATTACCTTAAACAAAATGGAGCCTGGAAAATATTCATACCTCTTAATTGCGAGAGATTTTACAAATAAAACTACCATTTATTACGAGGATAATTTCAATTTTACAATACCTAAGCCATTTACGGACTTCGTTCTAGTTATTGCATCAATTATGATTGTAGGTTTGGCAGGAATATCGTCAACAATTATATTAGTTAGATTTAGAAGGTACAAAAACGACCTTAGAAAATTAGAATGAAATTAAAGAGTCATTTGCTATTCCTTTTAAATTTAACGATTCATTATGAAAAAGTTTAATTACTAGTCTTTACTACTCTATATACTTGCAACCATATAAGGAAAGCATTTTACAATAATAGCCGAACTTATAAGATGGTTGTTCATAGTAAAAAAAAAACCATATAAATTGTGCGCAACTCGCGCAACTCCTGGAAGTTAAACTGTTTTGCGTTGTGGATAGTACTGTAGTAGAAAGACTATGGGAAACTACAAACTGTGGCTTCGGCTACGGTCATGGTATTACAGGATAAAACCTGGTCACATCCGAAAAACAATCTGCCGAACAGATGGTTCGGGAACCCAGAAAGCGGTAATTTATATGGTTATACGGATTTTTTAAACCATAAATTATATAATAAGAACAAATTAACCGTAATTGAAGATTTGTATGCCTAGCAAATTCGTAAAAATACTAAAGGCAATTGGAAGAAAATGGTTTATATTTCTTATTATTGCAATTCTTATCGTTTTTATATTTTATCAACTAGCAGCTATAATAATGACTATTATTACTATAGTGTTATTTGCCCTTTCTTACATTCCAACCCTATTTTTTAATAAAAAGCTCAAAAAATTTTTATCGGATTATAGCTCAATCGAAGATAAAATGGTTGCTAGAAAGCTTAAACGTTCCTTACCCAAAATCCAAGAAAAGATGCACAATTTATCGAAAAAGCAAAATAAGAAGAATTGGTTGATTATTTTTACGAATAGACACTATATTTTTTACAACGAGAAGACCGTTGAAAAATTTAAGGTGTATTATACTAAGGGATTTGGAGAAAAAGAAATTCTTGAGAAACTTAAAAAAAGCGATATTAAAACCAGAGATGAAATTAAAGCTATCGAAGAAACTTTAGTAGAAAATAGTAGGTTAGAGGCACGAGAAGTTTCCGTTAAAGAATATCGAGATAAACAAAGGTATTCGTGAGTTAAATGGATTTTTTTAAATATTTTCATTCTTTTAGATTAATTTTTAATATTGTTTGTTAATTTAATGACCGTACCTTCGATTTCTTTGGGATTGCCTTTATCATCCCTTATTAAATGAGAATTTAATTGGATATTTATTATCTTTCCATCAGGAGTTTTAATTTGAGAGGTAAAATTTCTAACAAAACCCTTTTCTAATAAATCTTTATAATATTTTTTTTGATCACTTGCGTTCACAAAAAATTGGGAAGATTTAGAGCCAACCAGCGATATGGATTCACTCAAACCTAATATCTTAATAAGCGCCGCATTGTGCATTAATAACTTTTCCTTAAACTCTCCTTTATAAAATCCTACATCTAAGTCGTTTAACATTCTTTTATATTTTTCTTCTGATTCCTTTAATTCTCTAGTTTTTTCCTCAACTTTTTGGACTAGGGTTTCGTTTAATAATTTCAAACTAATTTCAGATTGCATTAATGAATCCTCTGTTAATTTGCGTGTCGTAATGTCGCGTATTATCACAATCGCCAGTTCTGTTTCTCCTTCGAGGTTTAATCCAGCTGCACTTGAAGTAGTCCAACAGACTATTTTGTTCCCAATTATGTTGACATATTCTTTTTCTTTCTCGTGTATTTTTCCATCTAAAAAGGTTTTTAGGATCATACACTCTTTACACGGTTTACCGCGGTGCATTAAAACATTGTAACATTTTTTACTAGTTAATTGCATTCCAAATGTTTGTTTTGCTACATTATTAACCCAAATAATATTTAAATGATTATCTACAAGATAAATCGTATCTGTTAAAGAAGACATGATCCCTGCCAGTAATTGATGGCTTCCTTTCAATGTTTCCTCGGACCATTTGCGTTCTAAAGCGTTACTAATAATTTCAGATGTAGTTTGGAGTAAATAAAAATCTTCTTCTTCCCATTTACTTACCCGTTCAATATTATCAAATCCTATGAACCCATATAATTCATTTTTAATTTTAATTGGAAAAACAAGCAAGGAATTAATCTTCAATTTTTCTAATTCTCTTCTTGTTGCGCTTGCTTCTTCTGGTAATTCTGATACATCTTTAATGTAAATAAAATTTTTTTCTCTACTTTGCTTTGAACTCCAAGGAAGCTTTTTATAATCTATAGTTGTTAAGTTAATCATTTGGGGTTCTATTCCCTCAGCACATCATTCTTGGATATAAGATTCAAGAGAATCTTTTTCGTTAAACAGTAAAATATATGCCCGTGTAGCACCAATTAGAGTTCCCATATCAAGAAGTGATTCGCTAATTGCCTTATCAATATCAATATTACCAATAAGTCTTGATGAAATGGTAGAGATGAATTTTTCGTTTTCAAGTTTTCGCTTAATTTTTTGTTCGAAATTTTTACGTTCTGTGATATCGATTATAAACGCTTGGATTAATTGCTCTTCACCGACCTTTATCAACGAGATTTGACTACTTATCCATGCTTTACTTCCGTCTTTTTTGTATATTTCAAATTCAATAGGTTTAATAGGTTTTCCCTCCAATAAACGAGATAATAGTGATTTAAATAATGGAATAAGGTTTGAAGGGTACGCTGCTAACTTTAAATAATTCTTGTTTAGTAAATCGTCTTTGGTATAACCAGATTGCATTTCTGTTGCAAGATTAACGTCGAATATTGCCCCGTTTAATTTTAATAGAACAATTGATTCAGGTGAATGTTCGAATAATTGTCTATATTTTTTTTCAGAACCTATAAGCTTTTTTTCCGCTAGTTTCCATTGCGTTATATCATTTATATGAACAATTATCAAATCGGGTGGTAGAAAATGCATCTTAAGGGATATATAAACTTCTTCACCAGTTGTTTTCATAATATATTCAGATATTTTAGAAATACTTTTTTTCTCTTGAAAGCATTGATTTAACGCTTCAATAATGTCTAGTCTATCTTCATGAATTTCAGATGCTTTCTTATGTAAAAGATCCTTAATCTTTCCCTTAGTTACTATTTCAGCTGCTTTGTTATAATCAATTAGTATAAAATTATTATTTTTCTCTTGCCAAACATAAGATGGTATTGGGATACCATCAAAAAAAATTCTAATATTCTTTTCTAGAAGAAATGTTTTACTTTCTAATTCCTCCATTAGAATTGCCCCTTGTTATTTTTATTTTTATTTAAATCTATTTCATTAAAATAGAATTTCACAAGTATTAACCTCGATTAATAATTCGTTAGTTAATTATCTAAAATTTTATCAAATATCGAAAAAATAATTAAAAAATAGGATAGAAAAAAAATTGAGTTAATTCAAACTAAATATCTAAATCTCCAAAATTATAATATTTCTTAACGGGTTTCTTAACGTTCCAAACGCATTTTAACCCTTTAGGAAATTGTACTAAATCTCCTTTTTTAAATTCTAGTTTTTCCCCAGTTGTATTATCCGTTACTTCGACTTCTCCTTCTAATATGTAACAAGTTTCCGTACTATCGTAAGACCAATCAAAAATACTCTTCTCTTTTTCCCAAATGCCCCATGATTTAACTCGTAATTTAGTTAACTCTTCCTCAGTAGGTATTATCTTTTTCATTATCATCACTATTGCTTATAATCTAATAATTGATTTTAGTAAAGTGCAATTAATTATAAGAAATTTTAAAATAAATATTAATTGTTTAATGGTGTTTCGGATTTCTTTTGTAATTAAAAAGAATTATATAAGAAAATTTTTGTATTATATCTATATTAAGTTGCAAACTTAAAATTTGATTACAAATTAAGGTGTTCTTTTAAGCTTCTATTTAAAACTTTTATTAGATTATCCGATTATGCGATTATATTATGACTAAAAAGTTTATCTTAAAGATCCTCCTTGCTGGCGAGGGTGGCGTAGGAAAAACCACGCTTCTTCATAGATTTGTAGATGGAAGATTCAGTGCCGAAACTCGTATGACTATCGGTGTCGAATTTTTCCTTAAGGAGGTAGAAATCAATAGTCATCATTGTACACTGCAATTGTGGGATTTTGGGGGTCAGCAACGGTTTAGATTTCTATTAGAAAGCTATGTTTTAGGAGCTAAAGGC
>JABUBN010000229.1_pt1 | contig 15799 bp, 11 predicted proteins | sample 7240341 | NCBI WGS metagenome assembly JABUBN01 (sample SAMN07256345, study PRJNA390944) | subsurface metagenome | isolation source: Methane hydrate marine sediment | place: Pacific Ocean: Eastern North Pacific, ODP site | reverse complement strand
ATGGTATTCCCGCACAAACCATTGCACCGAAATTCACCGGTAGATTTAACAAGGGTGTTGATTATGTGGGAGATCCGGATCAATTTGCTAAAGAATTCGAAGAGAATCTGCTTGTTATTGATTTTGCCATAAAGGAATTCGGACTCCCTGAAAACCTGAAATTAAGTGTTCATTCAGGAAGTGATAAGTTCTCTATTTACCCGGTCGTGGGTAATTTGATCCGGAAGCATAATAAGGGTATACATATAAAAACAGCGGGTACAACCTGGCTTGAAGAACTAATCGGTCTGTCACTTTCAGGTAACGAAGCCCTTCAACTGGCAAAGTCGATTTACCGGAAAGGGTTTGAACGGGCAAATGAACTTTGTGCCCCCTACTCTACCGTTATCGATATTGATCAAACGAAACTACCGGATCCTTCAGAAGTTGATTTTTGGGATGGAGAAAAACTGGCTAATTCTCTAAGACATGTTCCTGATCATCCGGATTATAATCCTCACTTACGGCAGTTATTACATGTTTCCTATAAAATTGCAGCTGAATACGGACAGGAATATTTGTATCTGTTAAATAAAAATGCTGAAATAGTCGGGGAACAAGTAACTGAAAATATATATAACCGTCATATCTTGAGACTATTTAAATTATAATCCCATACACGGCCGGTTAAAACTTATTTGCCCATCCAACCTCCGTCGACGGTAAGGATAGTACCATGAATGAAATTAGAAGCTTCCGGATGAAATCATAAAGCTGTTGCCTTTCAGAAAAATCACACCGATAGGCTTTGAATGAACGGCCCAGAGAAGTAACTTCCTTCTCTACCGCACTTCCTGATAATTCCAGCGAGGTAGACACACCGATGATGTCGGCCCCTGCTTCTGCCAGTCCAATAGCTAATGCTTTGCCAATACCGCGCCTGCAGCCGGTAACCAGCGCTGTCTTGCCGGATAGGCTAAACTTATCCGGAATTCCCATGTTGTTAATTGTTACTGGTTATAAGAAATAAGCTAGTGTCATGTTAATGATAAATGAAAGTATTGTAACCTGGAATAATCACAACTCTCTGAATGTGTCCCTTCGTCCCGTGAGGGATGCCATTGGCACAACTTAAGTTAATTTCATATATCTTTTCTATTTGACCGAGACCTTTAATGCAAAAGCAAACTCACAGGGTTTTTCCAGCGGTAATTCGACCAATAACCCTTCTTCCGTTTGTTCCCACTGAATTTTTCCCTCTGTGCCAAGCATTTCAACTTTCCTGATCTTCCCGTCGAAATACTCAGACCCTTTGGCCAGTGCCTTAACCATCACCTTGCTGTCTTCCGGAAAGTCCAGACAAATGGCATAAAGCACCTTATCCTTAACTGTAAACCGGATATCTTCTGCAGTATATGCCATTCCTACATTTTCTCTTTCGGTCATATGGCCTGTAATCATTCTGGTAGGACCTTCACCATAAATTTTCCACGGCCTGGTTCCATAAATGGCTTCACCATTAACATCAAGCCATGCTCCGATTCCAAGCAATAAAGCTTTTTGCTCTTCAGGGATGGTCCCGTCCGGATTGGGACCAATGTTAAGGAGCAGGTTCCCGTTCTTGCTTACACGGTCCACCAGGTTATCCACCAGGGTGTTTACTGATTTGTATTGTGGTTCTGTGATGTAACTCCAGGATTTCAGATCAACCGATGTATCGGTGATCCATTTTTTCTTGCTTAAGGTATCCAGTTTACCTCGCTCAAGGTCAAGTATAGCTACACCTTCAGGAAGGTGGTCATTCTTATAGGTAACCACTACTTCTTTCCCCCAGTTTATTGCCTGGTTATAATAATAGGCCAGGAATTCTTTTTTGTAAGGTTCAAACCCCGGTTGTCTCCATCCGAAGTCAAACCAAAGGTAATCGGGTTGGTATTTGTCAATCACCTCCTTTACCTTTGCCAGCCAGAATTTTAAAAACTCTTCTGATTCGGGTTCTCCTTTTTCATGAACAGGAGGATACAATTTATCCGCGCCGGCAAACCGCGGGTCACGTGTGTCAGCATTTTCCAGATCATAGGAAGGTTCATAATATTTCCAGTGATAGGCATGGTGGAAAGAAGTGACAAATTTCATCCCACGCTTTCTGACCGCTGTTGCCAGTTCGCCAACTATATCCCTACCGGGGCCTTTGTCCCTGGCATCCCATTCGGTCAGGTCGCTATCCCACATGGCAAAACCATCATGGTGCTCAGCTACAGGACCGGCAAATTGCGCCCCTGATTTTTTAAACAGTTCAGCCCATTCTTCGGCATTGAACTTTTCTGCTTTGAACAGCGGAATAAAATCTTTGTATCCAAACCCGGAAGGATCACCCCAAGTCTCTTTGTGGTGCTCGTAAAATCGTTTCCCCCTGTCGTTTTCTTTCATGTACATCAGGCGGGGATACCACTCATTCTCCCAGGAAGGAACCGAATAAGGACCCCAGTGGGTATAAATCCCGAATTTAGCATCACTGAACCATTCAGGACATTCATACCTCTCCAGGGATTCCCAGTTTGCTTCATACTTCTCAAAGATTTTTTGAGATTCTTTTGGTTCTCTGGCTTGTTTACATGTTACCAAACCAAATAGACCTACGATAATGCATAAACTAGCTTGTTTTTTCATAATGGTGTAATGTTAGGAATTAATTGTTTATAGAATTTTAGTTGATAAACCTTTATCAGTAAATGGGAAATTACCTTAAATTCCCATACAACATATTGTTATTATAAAGTTCATGTAGTCTCTTAAATTAAATATTTTCGGTTTTAATCTGAAGCAGAGGCAAACCGGACCACAGTATTTGGACTAGTTCAGGTCAAAACCTGATATATCAAGGGTATCTCCCACTTCTTTCTGCAGGACCTGGAGTTTATCAAACAATTCCATGACTATGTCATGATATTCCGGCTGGCCGGCCAGATTATTCACCTCCCAGGGATCCTGATTTAAATCAAATAACTGAGTCTCTCCTGCAACCGGATAGATTATCAATTTATAATCCTTTGTCCTTACCATCCGCTGAAATGATCTATACGATCCATAGATCGTCTCATATCCTTTTTTTTCCTTTCCTGTAATTAATGGAACAAGGCTTTTAAATTCAACGGTTTCGGGAGCTTGTATTCCAGCCAATCCGCAGGTTGTGGAGAACATGCTGTGAAGGTAAACCAACGCCTTGCTTTTCACTTTCTCTTCTATACCCGGACCACATATAATCAGGGGCATACGGATACTATGATCGTACTGATTCTGTTTCCCCATTAGTCCATGTTGCCCAACTGCCAATCCATGATCTGCCGAAAAGATGATATAGGTATTATCTGCCTTACCCGATTTTTCAAGTGCGTCCAGTATCCTTCCAATCTGTTGATCCATATGGGAAATGATGGCATAATACTCCTGGATATGGACTTTAACAGCTTCCGGTGTTCTTGGAAAAGGACCCAGCCTTTCATCCCGAAGTGTATATCTTTGCCCCTGGTCAAATGGATGTTCGGGCAGGTAGTTTTCAGGGAGCTCAATCTGTTTGGCCGGATACATATCCACAAATTCCCTGGGCGACTGACGGGGATCATGCGGGGCATTAAAAGCAACATACATAAAAAATGGTTTGTCACTTTGTGAAACGTGGTTTTCAAGAAATTCGATGGCATTGTCCGCATATAGCTGACTTGTATGTTTTTTCACAACATAAAGATCGCTAATCATTTTCGTATCTCCGGAAAAAATAATATCCTTAACCTGTGGTGACCAGTGACCCAGAAGGCTGGTGTCGTAAGGTGCCCATGAATTATTTTCAGGTGTCGGTCTGTTGTATCCGGGCCCTTCCCCTCCCCCTTTGGTTTCAAACATGCCTTTCCCGATACCTTTTGCCTTATTGAAACTTTTTAGTACCGTATGATCTTTGTTATGCCACTTACCCGTCAGGAAAGTTTCATACCCGGCATCCGAAAATGTTTCCACCCATAATTGTGCCGTGTCAATATCTCTTCTTGCATGGTAAATGAATTTCCCGGTATTCAACATAGCCCGGCTGGCCACACATACAGCGCCAGTCCATGAACCCTGGTTAAAACAATAGGTAAAAGTTATTCCGTTATTTACCAGGCGGTCCAGGTTGGGGGTTTTCATAACCTCATTTCCCAGGTTATTAATCGTATTATACGACTGGTCGTCTGCGAACAGAAATAAGAAATTCGGCTGTCCCGGTTTATCATTTTTCTTTTCGGTTGTTTTGCACGATGGGAATAGTGCAAATACAAGCAAAGCAATTCCACAAAATTTAAAATAATCCATAATAAATTCTTTTTTTGGTTAAATTATTTGTATCTAATAATTTATAACACTTCTTACCGTCGTTTGTTAGCTGCTTTCCTTGACTCTTCAGCCATACTATTCATCCTTTCTGGTGGTATATCCCATTCCTGTTCAGGGAGTTTATTGTATTTCGGGTTTGCATCTTTTTCAGGTTGGCTTGTAATAACTTTGGTGAATTTTTCCAGGGCCATTATAATATCCGGCTCATTACTTTCTATCAGGTTATTCAATTCATCCGGATCATTCTTAAGATTGTATAATTCAACCATCTTTTGAAGTGTGTCGACATACACTTTATATAGTTTGTCACGGATCACCCTGTCGCGAAACTTATGCAAACTTTCTACCCTCCCATTCCTGATTGCAGCAGGATGGGAACCCAAAGCCATGATCCATTCACGTGGAGTATCTTTCTCTTTACCAAGAATGAATTTTGCGATGGATTTTCCATCAAATACATAATCTTCAGGTAACCTGGCGCCACCCAATTCTGCAAATGTCGGAAGCATATCCGTAAAATCGGTTAATGCCTCTGTCAAAATTCCTTCAGGAATAAGACCGGGACAATTTACAATAAACGGTGCATTGATCCCGCTTTCAGTCAACATTGCTTTTCCCCCTTTGATCTTTCTGTCATGGATACTGCCTGTAATAGAGCCTGAAGTACCATTATCGGTTGTCCGGATTATGATAGTACGGTCTCTTATATTAAAATCGTCCAAGGCATTAATTATCTTTCCTAACAGTAAATCGGTATAACGAACCATTGCTTTATGCCTTTCCATCTTTCCTTCTGCCTCCGGTTCTTCCGGGGTACTGGTTAATGGTCCATGTGTAAGACACATAGGAAAATAGACCAACATGGGTTTATCCTTGTTCCTTCTCATGAAATCAATTAGAAAATCAGTATAGATATCCGGACCAAATTGCCCTTTGTACGTTTTACTTCCCCCTTTCGTATGGATGTATGGATCCCAATACCGTTTTCCGCTGACTTCCGGGTTTCCTCCTTCTCCGCCTGTCCACATACAGTATTCATCAAAACCATGTTTTACCAGTACTTCCGGATCAACCCTGAAATCATCCACCTGCCATTTTCCTGCAATGGCAGTAACATAACCAGCTTCTTTCATGATTTTGGCAAAACTGGGATTCAGGTCGGAATCAAAATGACAACCATGCCCCCAACGCGGGACATCAAAATGGTTTATCCATCCATGACGCCAGGGATACTGACCGGTTAAAAGAGTTACCCGCGTGGGAGTACACTGTGGCATAGAATACGCATTCATGAATTGCATTCCTCCCTTTGCCAGCCTGTCTACATTTGGCGTTTCTATACTATCGGCCCCATAGGAACTCACCCATTCCTTGCCCAGGTCATCAAGCAGGATAAACAATATATTTGGTTTTTCAATTGGTGTGCCGGCTTGCTTTCCTGTGAAAGAAGAAGGGCATCCGATCATGGAAAAACAAATAACAACCAAACCGCAATATTTAAACGCACGATACTTTGACGTAATTTTCATTACTTATTCTTTTTGAATTTATGGGCTAAGATATTAAAAAAAAAGAACATAGCTTCAGGAATTCACCATGTGAAATAAATCGAACTTTTTTTTCTATTTTTTATAATTTTATCAGTTAAATTTGCGTGTGGCATTTCATATCCTTCCTTTTAAAAAGTTGAATTCTGCTTTTTCCTGTGTATATCCGTGTTATCTGTGTCATCCGTGTTCTATTCTTAGTTTATATTGCGGTCTTATTACAGGAATCCAAGACCGGTGGTCTTGTCTTTGGATAACAACTTAAATGTTGAGAGAACTAATATTTACCTATGCATTATCCGGATGAACCAAATATTTACTATTGAATGAGATTTGTTGCTTTTTACCAAATACCAAACAATTCTTACCTTGTATTATTAAACCTTCCATTTAATTTTATCCTTGTATATTTAAATCTTTCATTTATTTTATACCTTGTATTATTAAATAATTATTCTTATTTTTGCCTTGTCTTTTTAAATAAAAAACAATGAAACGATTTATTGAAGCAGAACTTAGAAAATGGGCAAAAAGCAAGCGCCGAAAGCCATTAATTGTCAAAGGCGCAAGACAAGTAGGAAAAACATATATCATTAAAAAATTCGGAGAGGAGAATTTCGATAATTTGGTAATGCTGGATTTGGAACGTAATCCTCAATGGCATAAAATTTTTGAAGGAGAATTGAATCCAAAACAGATCTGCAGTGATCTTGAATTAGTTCTAAATACCAAGATCATTCCAGGAAAATCTTTACTTTTTATTGATGAAATACAGGCATTTCCAAAAGCATTAACTGCATTGCGATATTTTTATGAAGAGATGCCTGATTTACATGTTATTGCTGCCGGCTCATTAATCGAATTTGTTTTAAATAAGATTTCCTTCCCGGTTGGGAGACTCCAATTTCTTAAGCTGAACCCACTTGGATTTGTGGAATTCCTTCATGCTAATGGACATGAAAAAGCCGTACAAAAACTACTTGCTCCTCCACAAAAACTATCTGATACTATTCACGGCTTTATTCTCAGGCAACTCCGTGAATATTTTTTTGTTGGTGGAATGCCGGAATGTGTACTTACTTACAGAGATTCCGGTTCTCTCAAGAAGGCATTTGAGGTACACTCAGAAATTATTACTTCATACCGTATGGATTTTACAAAGTATTCTCCTTCGGTTGACAACAAATGCTTAAACATTGTAATAACAAGTTTAGCACAAAATGTTGGAAATCAAATTAAGTATTTGAAACTAGCAGAAGGATTCTCTAATCCAACTATAAAAAAAGCATACAATTTGCTTGTGCTTGCCAACCTGTCTCATAACATACCTTCTGTCAGCCCAACAGGTCTTCCCCTGGGCGCTTCTGCATCCGGAAAAAAATTTAAATCTATAATGGTTGATATAGGTATTATGCATAGTCTTTGTGAAATGAATACTAGCAGGGAATATTCTCTGCCGGATTTGCTAAACATTTACCGTGGAGCCATGGCAGAACAATTTATAGGTCAGGAAATAGCGCTATCACAGCATGACAGGATATTCTACTGGTCAAGGCAAGCAAAGAGCAGCACAGCCGAGGTAGATTACGTAATAGTTGTTAATAATAAAATTATTCCGATTGAAGTTAAAAGCGGAAGCGCAGGAAGGTTAAGAAGTATGCACATATTTTTTGACAACTTCAAAAACTGTCCCGGGGGATTTGTTTTCTCTTCAAGACCATATGAAATTTTGTCTGGGCAAAAACTGACATTTATACCATTATACTATTGTTTTTCAGCAACAAAAAGTGAAAACGGTTTCAAACTTTAGCAGATTAAAGATAATGATAAGAAAAGCAACGGTTAAATTAGAGCCTTTAGGGATTGAATTAAAAATAATTCCCGGAACTCCGTTAATTGACATTCTCCATGAATACGGTATTGAATTTCCGTGCGGAGGAAAAGGGATATGTGGGAGATGCCGGGTGAAAGTTCCGGAAGGGAATCTTGCCCATACTAAGAATCACCGGAAAAGATTAACCGAACTGGGACTGTCTGAAGATTTCCATCTGGCATGTCTGAGTGCTGTCTCCGGAGATGTCACCCTGGAGGTAGAACAATACAACATTTTTATCCTTGCCGATAATACAAACTTTGAATTTATTCCCCGGGAAGGTTATGGTATCGCTATTGATCTGGGAACAACAACCATCGTTGCACAATTGCTCGATTTGTCCAATGGTAAAGTCATAAACGTTAAAACAGAAGCTAATCCCCAAACTCGCTTTGGCGCTGATATTATTTCACGTATAGCCTTTGCTTTGAACAACAAGGGATTGGAAAAACTACAAAAAATTGTCAGGGAAACCATATCCCGCCTAATTCATTCAATAAATAAGGAAAATGATGCCTCCGTGAATAAAGTTGTGATTGTTGGCAATGCTGTAATGCAACATCTTTTCTGTGGAATTGATCCAACGCCTTTATCCGTTTATCCATTTGAATCAGTTAAGAAAGAATTTTATTTCTTTTCACCGGAAGAACTAGACCTTCAAATAAATGCATCTGTAAAAATTGTCTTTTTACCATCCATTGGGAGTTTCGTAGGTAGTGATATCCTTGCAGGGATCATGGCTGCAAAAATACACAAGAGCAAAAAATTCCTTGCCCTGATCGATCTTGGCACCAATGGGGAAATCGTCGTTGGGAATAAAAATAAGATCATTTGTGCATCGACGGCTGCAGGTCCGGCTTTTGAGGGAACAAATATTTCCATGGGAATGAGAGCCACAACCGGTGCGATTTCATCGGTGTGGCTGGATAAAGATCAAATGAAATTCCACGTTATCGGAAACGAACAACCCCGCGGGATCTGTGGCAGTGGTTTGATCGATGCGGTTACTGTTTTTCTTAAAAACGGACTCATCGACAAAAGTGGGAAAATCAATAGTGATAAGAAGAAGCTGGAGATTGAGAAACCGGTGTGTCTATCACAAAAAGACATCAGGGAATTCCAACTGGCTAAGGGAGCTATTGCTACCGGAATGGAAATCCTGATCAGAAAACTAAATATCAGCTTTAGGGATATTGATAAAGTATTTATCGCCGGCGCTTTCGGTAATTATATTAACATAAGCAACACACAATATTTGGGTTTGCTGGAATTCCCTGAAGAAAAGATAGTTAAGTTAGGCAACAGCGCACTTATCGGCGCCAAAATGGCGCTTTTTCCCGATGATAAATGTTGCGAGGATATATTGAACATATCTGAACATGTTTCCCTTGAAACCGATCCGGGTTTCGAAGATATTTTTATTGATAAGATGATGTTCGGGTAATGGTTCTGGGTTCTGGGTACTGGGTACTGGGTACTGGGTACTGGGTACTGGGTACTGGGTACTGTAGTTTCTGGTTTTAAGTTTTCGGCATGCCACGTTCACCCCGTTGGAATAATTATCCTACGGGGTGAAACGCAAAGCAAGCCAAAGGCTTATTTCACGGGGTGAACCTTTGGATTAAGCCCCCCACTGTATAGGGACTTCGGGATTTCAAGGCATCCTGTTGACAAATATTGCCTTCAACAGGTTGCTCCCTTTGGCTTATTTGCATATCTTTACGATATGCCTAGGTGGATGGGCTGGCAAGTTATCCGTGCTTAACGCAGCTTATACGGGGACGTAGACCAGCCGGCATACAGGATGAGCCTAACCCTGCTGTGTTGTAATTTACATGGAATTCCGAAAAAAAAACGGGACAGGCTATGGAAGCCCGGCGCATATGAGCCAGCCGTTGGCGTTCATTAAAAAAAAATGGAGAAATAATTGAAAAAATGAAAAAAAAAATTAGTTGGAAAGTTTTTATAAGCATAGGATTATTTTATTCCTTTATAATCATTTTTATAACAGGTATTATTTTGTATTTATCTCCTGCAGGAAGAATTGCACGTTGGGTAAATTGGAAACTGTTTGGTTTTACAAAAGAAAATTGGCAAGCAATACATACTATATTTTCTTATGTCTTTGCAATATTATCGATCTTCCATTTGTTTTTTATTAACTGGAAGGTTTTTTGGTCATACTTGAAAAACAAAACAAAGCAAGGTTTAAATAAAAAGAAAGAATTTTACTTATCCTCCATATTTACAATTCTTATTTTTCTTGGAATAATTTATTCGATTCCACCATTTAGTTCAGTAATGGATTTTGGTGAGTACTTGACTGAATTGTGGGAAAATAAAAATACTGAACCTCCAATACTACATGCAGAATTACTAACATTGAATGAATTATCAGAACAGTTAGATGATATTTCTGTCGATAAAATCATAAATAAATTAAAAACCGACAATATTAAATTTAACAGTGCAAATGAATCACTTTCAGAGATTGGAAAATTAAATAGCTTAACTCCTTTTGATATTTATAACATTATAACAAGTGAGACACTCTCAGGTATGGCTGGGACGGGAATTGGTAAGAAAACACTAGAAGAATTTGCTGATGAAAACAATAAGGATATAAATCAATTATTGCGAATTTTAAAGGAAACCAACATTAATGCTCAAAAAGAACAAACTTTGAAAGAGATAGCTTCAGAGAATGATATGGCAGCAAAAAAGATATATGATTTAATCAAATAAATTAACGAAACGCCAATTTTGCCAAAGTTGGCAAAGGTTTTCAAGTTGAACATCAACACACTTGAAAGAGAATTTTACAACGAAAAAATTGCTGAAATCATTTACAAAGAACCTAACCCGACCGAGTTATTAAAACTTGCAGAATAAAAAGCTAAGTATTTTAAAATTAAAAAAGCACACTCTAAATTATGAGAAGGAATGAGAGAGATCGGGTAGCAGCTGTTGTATATGCGATAGGTTCAATAAATTTTTTATTTGACAAATCATTTTAACCCTCCATAACCACTGAACAAATAAGTGAATACTTTGGCATAAAAAACTCAACTGTCTCAAATAAAGCGAGGCAAATTCAGATAGAGCACACAATGCACTGCTCATCGATCAGGTAATGTCATAAGCCGAGATATAGGCAGGTTTTTTATAGAAATTCATCCGTTCTTCCTCCGGAACATTAAAAAATTTTAATCTGACCTCACCCGGGACTGTCTTTTTGAGCTTCCCAAAAAAACCCATTCTCCCGATCTTTTTAAGGTGGTGAAATATCATGCTGCCATTATCCAGCCAGGTCACACCAATATTCACCCCATACTTCGCACAAACTGATTCAAACAGGGGAATCAGAAATCTTTCATACCCTGGTTTATAATAAATGCCTTCGAAAGCCGCAAAACGGAATTTACCGGGCTGAAACAACCTGGATAGCAGGGGTAATTCCGGAAGAATATTCATTATAACCTTTCCTGTGAAACCCGGCATTTCAAAAATCTCAAATTCAACGGGATTTGCCTGAACTCCAGCCACGATCTCATCCCCCTGGCGAAGAACAAAATACTGATCGTTATAGAACAGGTTATCCGTAAAAAACATGGTATATTCTGAATACATCTCTTTCAGGGATTCAATTATTTTCTCCTTTTCTTCCGGCAATATCCGCCCTACATTCTTTTTCTCTTTTGGAAAAAACCTGCTGAAAAAAATCGCATTTAATTCTCTTACTGTTTCATATCCTATCATGCTACTGAAATCCATGGACCGATAGTTCTCCTTTTCAATAAAGGCGTAGGAAATTGTTTTAATTTCCTTATCCATGGATTTGTCGTTCAAGTCGGGCATATTGTTGAAGAACACAACGATCTTTTCTTTCAGGTTACTTTGCTTTAGCAGAAGATTACGTTTAGGAGACTCTTTATTTTTTAAACGCGACTTAGACCGCATTGGAGCAAATATTGAAAAGTAACGAACGTAATAAGAACTATAGGTTATATTCGCGTTCTTAACCATACGATGAACCAGCCCGACGGTTCCCAATAACCTTTGTCCCTTCCGGAGTGTTAAAAAAAAGGGGTTTTTCAATTCGTCCAGCTTTTTAACAGAATCTTTCAAGCGGTACAGCATGCCACCAGGAGTCCCTAATATAGTATTGGATATATGTTTGCGTATGTCTTCACCCGGATCAGTTACCACCTCGTACCTCAAATCGTAAAAATGAGCTTTGTTCTTATTTTGTTCCATAAAGTAAGTTTACCTAAAATTTATGAATTTTCTATAAGAAAGTTTCAATAATTATTAATAATATGGTTTGTTTGTATTATATTTAAATATCAGTTCGGTCGCAATCCATGTCTTGATTTTGTACTAAAATGAAAAAAGAAAAAATATTACGCAATATTTTAGCAAATTACTGGAATAAATATCCATTGTTGTTTGTTTTGGTAACGGGTGCGATTGTACGGCTTCTGGCAGTTTTCTTTTCAAAAGGGTATGGAATGCATGATGATCATTTTTTGGTTGTTGAAGCGGCTCAAAGTTGGGTTGATGGTTTTGACTACAATAACTGGTTGCCTAAAAACAGGCCGGATAATATACCAACGGGCCATAGCTTTTTTTATGTAGGATTGCACTATCTGTTGTTTTCGGTTCTCCAATTCTTTAAAATTCACGATCCGCAATTTAAAATGCTAATTGTAAGACTATTACACGCTATATATTCTCTTTCCATCATCTATTATGGATATAAAATAGCTTATAAGGCAGCCGGTAAAATAGTGGCACGGAATGTTGGAATATTTCTGGCATTATTATGGTTTTTTCCCAACCTGAGTGTGCGTAATTTGGTTGAATTCGTTTGTATTCCGCCTTTGTTGTATTCTACCTGGATCCTATTTAAAAATGAAAACAAAGGTTCATATATCCCCTTTCTGATTGCAGGAGCTATTGCGGGAGTAGCCGTTTCAATTCGTTTTCAAAGTATAATCTTTATAGGAGGGATTATTCTGGTCGTTTTTATTAACAGGAAGTTTCTCGGAACGTTCCTTTTCATTTTAGGCGTATTAATCGCTGTTTTTCTTACCCAGGCTACCGATCTGTTTACCTGGGGGCGCCCTTTTGCTGAATTTGCCGAGTACATTCGATACAATATAAACCATGCCTACCAGTACCTTACCCAGAAATGGTATATGTACCTCTTATTTATTTCGGGCATGCTAATTCCTCCTATCAGTCTTTACCTGATTTTTGGTTTTATCAGAAACTGGAGAAAATATTTAATACTTTTTTTACCGGCAACAATCTTCCTTGTTTTTCACTCAGCATTCCCCAACAAACAGGAAAGATTTATTCTGCCGGTAATTCCATTTATAATAATTCTGGGATTGATTGGTTGGCAACAATTTTTAGATACATCAAATTTTTTAAGAAAAAAGCGGGAAATCCTGAAATCAACCTGGATCTTTTTCTGGATAATAAACAGCATCTTACTAGTTCCTGTTTCAATTGCATACTCGAAAAAAAGCAGGGTTGAATCAATGATATATTTGTCGAAGCAGGATGACTTCAGAAATTTTGTTATTGAGAGCTCACACAAAAGCGACTATACCTTATTACCCTTATTTTATTTAAACAAATGGGTCAGTTATGCGCCTGTTACAGGGAATAATCCATTAAGTAACATAGTAAAATATTATGATTCTTATAATAAACCGAACTACGTTATCTTTTGGGAGGACATCGGCCTGGAAAACAGAATGCAAGAATTCAGGAATAGCTTTCCATCTATTCAATTTGAGGCTAAGATACTACCGAGTTTTATTGACAGATTTATGCATTTCCTGAACCCCGGTCACTTGAAAATGGAAATTGTTTACATTTACAAGATACCTGAGTAAACAGAGTCCATCTATAAAGTCACAATGTGTTACATACGATGCTGTCGGATGTTTCCATCCGACAGTTAATGATATGGCAAGATTTTAATTACTTTGCGAAGCTATGTCCTATATTTATAAGAACAGACAATTAAGAACATAGTTTCACAAATTGATTAAAAAAAATCTTAATTTTCAGGTTTCATAAATAATTAGTTAATAGTCAGCCCGCCCGTACCGAACGGTACGTTCGGGCGGGCAGTCCACAGTCGGCAATCCACAAAAAAGTAAATAACAATCAAACAATTATAACACAATAATAAATATTAAAAATCACAAATGACAAGCACCAAAATACAAATAAATCTCAATGAACCAAATCACAATATTCAAAACTGTTTCGGTCATTTGATAATTGATATTTGGAATTTATTTGTTATTTGTTTTTTGTTATTTGGTGCTTTAATTCAAAATTTGTTTGACTTTATGGACTGACATTAAATAGTCCAGTCTTCAGATTGCCGACTGAAGATTGCCGACTTAAAAATGCAAAGTATAATGAAATTAGCAATTATCAAGCCATAAACATTGAAATTCCGATACAAATAAAATAAAATGATTTTAGGAATAGACATTGGTGGTACCACAACCGATATTGTAGGTTTTAAGAACGGGAAAATAATCAGGCCTCTTACCATTAAAGCAGATGATCCCATTACCTCTGCCGCCGGGGCTCTCGGAAAATATACCGATCAAAATAAATTCAAACTATCGGATATCAAAACCATTGGAATTACCGGAGTTGGATCCTCATACATCGAATCAGGTATATTAGGCATACCGGTTCAAAAGGTTGATGAATTTATATCAATAGGTCATGGCGGAAAATTTCTATCAGGAATCAACAAAGCCATTGTCGTAAGCATGGGAACAGGCACGGCTATTGTTCAGGTTGATGACGGAAAGATCTCTCACTGGGGAGGAAGCGGTGTCGGCGGTGGTACATTGGTTGGATTGGCAAAAAAGATACTGAATACCACAGACATTGAAATCATTACCGGAAAAGCAAAAAAAGGATCGCTTGGCAAGGTAGATCTGACGGTTGGAGATATTGTGAACGGATCGATCAATACCCTTCCCAGTACGGTTACCGCTTCAAATTTTGGAAAATCCCTCGATGATGCCTCAGAAAACGATTTCGCTATCGCCATCATTAATCTGGTTTGTCAAACCATTGGTATTATAGCGATTTCAGCAGCCCGGGCCACTAATAATAACAACATTATCCTTACCGGCAAACTCGCGATATTACCCCAGGCAAAAGCCATTTTTACAGGGGTCGGAAAATTATATAATAAAAAATTTCATATTCCTGATTATTCAGAATATTCCACTGCCATAGGCGCTGCCGTATCTGTTTTTTAAGGCAATATATCTTCTTCCCATTTTTCAACCCCCGGGGGAATTTTGCCTTCCAGTAATTCTGCAAATGCACGCAGGGTTTTACGGGCATCTCCAAGCGGATAATAAAATGCATCCCAGTTTTCGCTGTCTTCACCATCATGGTTAGGAATTACATAATCGAAGCGCCAGGCTTCCTTAAGCTCCCTGTAAGCGCTTGAAGCCCTTCTTTCAATATTTTCCAGATCCTTTAACGAAAGTTCTCCTTTTTGTTTTCTGGTGCGACGCAATAATTTACGTCTCATCATATCAGTAATCAAACCGGGCAGTGAAACATGCAGTTCCGGTCTTTTCAGATATGTTATTTCTTCTTTTGAAATAGGTGAAAGAAATATCCCCAGTCTTTGAATTTTAAGTAGTTTTGGGTGTGCTTGCAGCGCTTGTGCAACAAATGGATTCCCTTCAAAAAAAACATCCTTTTTTTGCAACAGGGTGACTATTTCATCAATATTAACAGCCTGGAGATCACCACGAACATCCATAACAATATATCCGGGTTTTTTTTCTAATGTTTCAATTTGCTCCCGGGAACGAAAAAAATAATCCATTCCGTCTAATTCACCCGGACGTGGTAAACGACTGATATAAAGCACGAATTTGCTCAATCTTTCACGAATATCAGGGTATAATTTCCCAAAATTTGAAGCGGTAACCGTACTGGGAAGGGTATTGATCGATCCGTTCAC
>JABUBN010000228.1_pt1 | contig 15814 bp, 10 predicted proteins | sample 7240341 | NCBI WGS metagenome assembly JABUBN01 (sample SAMN07256345, study PRJNA390944) | subsurface metagenome | isolation source: Methane hydrate marine sediment | place: Pacific Ocean: Eastern North Pacific, ODP site | reverse complement strand
TGAGTTAGACGATAATCGCGCCTATCGAGCTTTTTTCGATTACTTTTGGCTTAAGTTTGGCGAGTCAGAAAAGTTTGAGCCCGATTCTAAAAAAATAAAGTTAGGCTTCGCTAACAGGAAAGACAATTTCGTTTCTTGTAAAATTGAGAACTTACGGGACCAAGGCAAGACGAAAGAAAAAAGCGCTTTAGACGAGGAGAGTAAGTTCGAGGCGAGATTTTTTGACAACATCAAATTTTTTTTCCACGATTTTAACAAAAACCTATTTGAACACGAGATAAAAGACGAAATTAACCTGTGTAAAATTGGCTTCAACGAAATATTTAAAACTCTTTGGAAACAGTTCGTTAAAGAGTTCCCTCTACGCGAAGTTAGAAAGAGAGTTAAACCCAAGAAATCGCGAGATACCGAAGTATATCGAGAATTGTTGAAAAGAATAGTTATTATTGTAAGTTTTATCGCTTTAATCACGTTTGGCGCGGTTTTCGGCTCAATGATTTTTAACAGCGCTTTTTTCGTTAGCAAATACGATACCGTTAAGATCGATTATGTCGTCTGGGAGTCGGACCAATCGCACGCTTACGACGCTCTTCACCCCCTTTTCGACGACATAGTGTTCCTTAACATCACGCCAATCACTGAAGCCTCTGAAGACGGCCTAATGTTAGGGTTATACAACAACTTGTTAGGCAAAGGGTTAAATTACGATAGCGGGCTGATTTGGTTAAACAAGTGCGTCGACCAAGATCGAAACGGGATAGACGACAACACGGGACAACTGGCGCTCACTTACGGCAATAGCTCGGACATGTACTTTAACACTTGCTTGATGATCCAATTTAGAGTGTTAGACATTCAAAAATACGGTTATTTACCCCCAATTGAGCTCGATCCAGCGGTAGTTTACGGCGTAATTGCGATAATATTTCTCTTAATCTTAGCTGGAATCGTTGCGTTTGCGATTTGGAAGCGAGAACCAGTTCAGCTAGTCGAGAAACCTCAATTTATTTTTCTATACGACCCCAACACGCACGAAAAAATGACAAGAGAAAACAAGGACAAGCGCACGAAGCACTATAAAAATGGATTTGAGCCGTGCTACGATTGGGGCGAGGGAACAGAGTACGGCGTACCTAAGTGGGCGGAGGAGATCGTAGATAAAGAGTTAAAGAAAAGTAAAAAAGACGGACGCATCGCTAAAGATAGGCTTCCTTCAAACTTAACCGATCAAAAGATAGAATATTGCACTTACTTTTACCAAAACGACAAGTTAGTTTTGCGAGCGTATCGCCGAATTCACTTGGAAGATAGTTCGCCGAGCAGGATGAGCAACTTAACAAGTAGAATCGGTGTTGCACTAAAATCAATTCAACTAAAACATTTATTATATTTTCCGCTAGTAATTTTTACCGTAATTTTTGGACTTTTAGCGTTCGGTTATTTCGTACCTAACAAATACTTAGGCGTTTTACTCGAGCAACAACCGGTCCTCGTAGCATTCTACTTCTTCCTTACGGTCCTTTTTTCAGCTTTGGTCGCGCTTGGAACATTTTACTTGTTTAAATATTTAAAAAGAACGATTACTTCAACGACTCGTAAGATAGCAAAACCTAAAAGTGGTCAGTTAAGACACTTTAGAGCCGATTTTGCCTGCGTTATCGTCCCTTTGACAGTTTTTATCGCTATTTGCAGCGTCTACATCACTTACTACGCCTTTACGGGTGTTTTTTACTCGATTTCTGCGAAAGAAGTTATACCGTTAATAATTGGCGTTTGGACAGTTTTCTGGAGCTTGGTGCTGTTAAAGGTTTTCTTATCTCTGCGAAAGTAATTTATTAAGCCAAGTATAACTTTTATATCGGCAACGGAGGACGATAAATTTACCAAGATAAACCAAGAGAAATAAAAAATTTGGAGGGGAATAGAAAAAATGGACGAAAAAAAATTCCTTAGAAAATTCGAATGTTGGAGCTGCAGCGCATTTTTTCGCAAAGTCGTTCTAACGAGATAAACCAATACTTTAAAATTGGAAAAGGACAAATCATTTTCTCTCTAAGTATTTCTCTTACTTTCAATTTGAGAGATAATTACTTCGATGTTTATTTTTTGATTTGATTTGATTTTATAAGCTTTAGGTGAATATGTGCCATTCATCTCTAAAATACCTTCTTTTTCAAGAAAGTCGAGAGATCTCCAAATAAAGTTAATTTTAGACCGATTAGAGGGTTTAATGTTATTACATCTTCTTATCTTCTTAGTAGTAACTAAATTGACTTTATTATCTATTAATTTATTTATCGCCTCTAATGTTTCGCGTAAATTTTTAGAAAAAAAGTCCATGAGATCTTCCCTTAGTAAAAAACGAAATTTAGTAACTTCGTGTATTAATTTATTCACAAGGATTTAAAAACTTTTATTCTTCTCAACTAAAAATACTCAAAATGATTTACATTGTAAAATTTGAAGTATTAGTAAATAATATTTTGAATTTATTTATAGATTTCTTAGTGTCGAAAAACCCTTTTGCCACAAAAAACTAAAGCGCAATTTAGTTCATCGGCTCTTTTAATAACCATCTCATCCCGTATAGATCCCCCTGGATTGATTATGGCTTTCGCCCCTACATCTACTGCAGCTTCTAAACCATCTGGAAATGGAAAGAAAGAGTCAGTACCCATATAAGAATTCTTTAATTCCTCTTTATGACTAAACTCCTTTGCTTTTTGGGCTGCTAATTTAACCACATGTACTCGACTTTGTTGTCCTGCTCCTATTCCTATGGTATAAATACCATTGTTATAAATTTGAACAAAACAAGCAGAATTAGATTTTACCCATTTTGAAACTTTATAAGCAAAGATTAGAGCCTCTTTTTCAATTTCAGTTACTTGCATTTTACTAACTACATTCCACTCCTTAATAATAGGCTTACAATCATATTCTTGGACAATAATTCCTCCCAGTACTCCTCTAATTTCGGGATTTTTATATATTTCTTCTCTTTTATCTAAAAAATCGCCATATTCTATGATTCTCATATTCTCCTTTTGTTTGAGTATTTCAAGTGCTTCTTGTTCGAAAGAGGGCGCTAGTAAAACCTCCACAAAGATCTTTTCTTTATTTACAATAAAATCAGCTACATTTGCAGTTAATTCTTTGTTTACCCCCCATATTCCTCCAAAAGCGGACATTGGATCTGTATTAAATGCCTTTTTAACAGATTCTAATTGTTCTGTCTTATCAATAGCTATCCCATTAGGGCTTGTATGTTTCAGTATCGCTGTAAGATAATACTCCTTACTAAAATCTAAAAGCATTTGCATACAAGAATCTATATCAAGATAATTGTTAAAAGAGATTTCTTTGCCACTCAATTTTCTTAAATTATGAAGTCCATACATCGAAGCTGCATCTCGATAATAAGCAGCTTTTTGGTCCCAATTCTCTCCATACCTGCAATCCTGTACCTTTTCATAAATTTTAATCAATTTGTTTCCCAATTTAACTTCTGGATCATGATAATTTTGGAGATAACTTGCAATTGCTGCGTTGTAATCGGCCATTATGACAAATACTTCTTGAGCTAATTTCGCTCTAGTTTTATCGCTTACCCCTCCCAATTCTCTTAATTCTCCGATTATAGTACTATAATGTTTAGAGCTAGGTATTACTACAACGTCAGGAAAGCTTTTTGCCGCTGCTCTTATCATTGTAGGACCACCAATATCAATCATTTCTAAAGCATCAGCTAAAGTAATATTTGGTTTCGCAATTGCCTTTTTAAATTGATATAAATTACAAACTACCATGTCTATTGGGGGGATATCGTATTTTGCGGCATCTTCTGAATCTTTTTTAATGTCACGGCGATAAAGGATTCCTCCTTCAATTTTAGGGTGCAAGGTCTTAACTCTTCCATCAAACATTTCGGGCGAGCCAGTATAGTCGGATATTTTCACGAAATCAATACCATTCTCCATTAAAAGCCTCCCAGTTCCTCCGGTAGATAAGATTTCAATTCCAAATTCACTTAATGACCTTACAAACTCAACTACGCCGCCTTTGTCAAAAACACTAACAATTGCCCTTTCAATTTTTTTCATAATTATTCAATTTTTTAAAATCAAGATAATAAAATCAAAATGAATATTTCAAAGTAACATCCAATGTCGTTTTAAGTTAATTAATTGGCGTTTAATAAAATATTGCTTTGAAAGTCCTTTAATTTACGGAATGTAAGAAATAAAAATAAATTTTTAGTACCTGCTGAGTAAGTCGTGCGGTCTTGACTCTCTCTGGCCAACATAAGATACGACTCCAACTTTAGCTTTTTTCATTTCGGTTATTCTTTTAGCTCCAGCATATATCATACCATTTAGGAGGCCATCTTTTAAGGAGAGTAATACACCATCTATATTCCCAACAAAAGGAACATAATCGCTTACACCCTCTGGAAGCATTCTTGAACTTTCCGTGTACCGATCTGAAACATATCCAACAGTTCTTGCTTCTTTTGAGCCCATCCCTCGATAAACTTTGACTTTCCTCCCTTGAATTGTATCGACATATCCTGGGCTTTCTGTAGAACCAGCAAAGAAATGGCCCGACATAATTAAATCAGCACCAACGGTTAATGACTTGGGTAAATCTCCTGGGTTTTTAAACCCACCATCAGCGATTAAACTAATTTTTGAATTATAATCCGCGATTGCGTCAGCTACTTGAGCAGTAGCAAAAAGAGTTGGAGCTCCAACACCTGTTTGAATAGATGTAGTACAAATTGATCCTGAACCCATTCCAACCTTTATACCTATAAATTTATCCTCATTGAAATCACACTTTGTAATTATATGTTCTGCCGCTTCATATGTTCCAATATTGCCTAATACAAAGTCAGATTCTAACAAATCCATGAGTTTCTTGGTACCATTGATATCTGCTGTCTTGTAAAAATCGGCAACATCAATAAAAAAGATATCAACGTACTTATCAATTTCTTTCAATAGGTCTTGAGCCTGAGTTGACTCGGGGTACTTAGGAGATAAAGCTAAAGCGCATATTAAATGACCTTCGTTATCCATGGATGCTAAAGGAAATTCTGGTGCTAAATCCTTTTTTTGTGATTAAACCCTTTAAATAGCCACTTTTATCAATTATAGGAAGCTTTTCTTTACGAGATTCAAAGAGAATTTTTAGTGCTTTTTGCCTAGAGGCGCCAGGTTCAATAGAAATCACATCTTTTGTCATATAACTCTTTATCTTACCATTTTTTACATCGTTATCAGAAAAAGGGATATCTCTTTTAGTAAAAATCCCACATACCTTTTTATCTTCGTTTACAACAACAATTCCACTAATATTGTAATTTTCCATCATATACTTTGCTGTAGCAATAGGTTCGTTCGGAGTAATTGTGGCGACATCATCGATTACAAAAGACCTTGCTCTTTTTACGATTCTTACCATCTCTAATTGTCTCTCATAAGTGCAATTACGATGCAAAACTCCTAATCCACCTAGTAAAGCCATTTTAATAGCCATTTCCTCTTCTGTAACTGTGTCCATCGCGGCTGAAATTATCGGAACATTGAATTTATGTGGTCCTAGATGAGTTGATATGTCAACTTCATTAGGCTCAAAATTTGTAAATCCTGGCTGAATGAGGATATCGTCGAAAGTAGCAACTATTTCTTTATAATGAACTTTATTGCGGTAATAATCTGTCATTTTTTTGCAAGTTTAAAAATATGTTTTTATAATATATTTAATAAATATTATTTTTTATATTGAAATTTAAATATTTTTAATAAAGACAATTCTGATTATAAAATTTTAGTTATTAGTTTACATAAAATATATATTTTTTTTAAAAGATTAATTAAATTATTGAATATTAAGAAAAAGGGTTATTCATAATTTCTAAAACTCAAGGAAAATCTGGATGTTTATAGTAATATTTAAATCTAAATCCTCTATAATCTGAAAAAAAAAATTCTTTAACACCTGAAAGGTGTTAAGGTTAATTTGTTGGATATTTGATTTCTTATCTGGATTCACGAACAATTTGGCGTTTTTTGGCAAAAATTAAGCAAATTACGCTAAATCCAATGAATATCAAGAAAAAATTACCAAATGGAATTGCTCCTCTAATAGTTACCGTAACTGTGTCCAAGACAGAATTTCCACTTTCGTCTGTAAAAGTTATTTTGTACGTATAAACACCAGGAGAAAAGCCATCGGGGATATTATATACTACCGGCGTATTATTAGCCCAAGGTGTTGACGATACTACTATACCAGTTCCTATCAGCTCGATCGTATAAGTGTCTGGATTTGCATCAGTTGCCGTCCAAGATAGGCTCTGCCCGGTATATCCCGCTTCCACATTGAAGTTATTAGGGCTAACGGTTATAACAGGATTGATCGCAGCTTCAACTGTAAATGTAACGCTATCGGTGATGAAATTGTCATACTCGTCTATGAAGTTAACCGTATAAACGTACGATCCTACGCCTAACCCATCGGGGATGTTGTAGTTAATTGCGTTTCCGCTCGTCCACGCGGTCGGACCTGCAACTATTCCCGTCCCTTGTAGTTCGATCGTATAAGTGTCTGGGTTTGCATCAGTTGCCGTCCATGACAGGCTCTGCCCCGTATATCCCGCTTCAACAGTGAAATCGCTCGGAGCGTTTGATATTATCGGGTCTTCCATATCAACCCTCTTTCGAACTTGAATGACCGCCAAGCCAGAAATATCATCCGCCACATAGGCGTAATCTCCGCTCACGTAAACGCCACGTGCACCTCCGGTCGTGTCTTCGTAGACGGGCGGTCCCGGGTCTGTCGGGTCGGAAATGTTAATAATTGCTAAGCCGGAATCAAAATCTGCCACGTAGGCGTAATCTCCGCTCACATAAACGCCATATGCAAACCAGTACGTGTCTTCGTAGACGGGCGTTCCCGGGTTTGTCGGGTCGGAAATGTCGATGACCGCCAAGCCTGAGCCAGCATCCGCCACGTAGGCGTAATCTCCGCTCACGTAAACGCCATATGCATGTCCGGTCGTGTCTTCGTAGACGGGCGTTCCCGGGTTTGTCGGGTCGGAAATGTCGATGACAGCTAGACCCGAGGAAAGATCTGCCACGTAGGCGTAATCTCCGCTCACGTAAACGCCCCGTGCTTCTCCGGTCGTGTCTTCGTAGACGGGCGTTCCCGGGTTTGTCGGGTCGGAAATGTCGATGACTGCCAAGCCTGAGCCAGCATCCGCCACATAGGCGTAATCTCCGCTCACATAAACGTCATGTGCTTCTCCGTTCGTGTCTTCGTAGACGGGCGTTCCTGGGTTTGTCGGGTCGGAAATATCGATGACAGCCAGACCCGAGGAAAGATCCGCCACATAGGCATAATCTCCGTTCACGTAAACGCCAAATGCATTTCCTGTCGTGTCTTCGTATACGGGCGTTCCTGGGTCTATAGGCTCGGAAATGTCGATGACCGCCAAGCCCGAAATATCATCTGCCACGTAGGCGTAATCTCCGTTCACGTAAACGCCAAATGCATTTCCTGTCGTGTCTTCGTAGACGGGCGTTCCCGGGTTTGTCGGGTCGGAAACATCGATGACCGCCAAGCCCGAATCATAATCTGCTACATAGGCGTAATCTCCGCTCAAATACACACTATAAGTATCTCCGGTCGTGGCTTCGTAGACGGGCGTTCCCGGGTTTGTCGGATCGGAAACATCGATGACCGCCAAACCTGTCCACACATCCGCCACATAGGCGTAATCACCGCTCACGTAAACATCAATTGCAAAATCTGTCGTGTCTTCGTAGATGGGCGTTCCCGGGTTTGTTGGGTCGGAAACATCGATGACCACCAAACCGGAACGACCATCTGCCACGTAGGCATAATCTCCGCTCACGTAAACGCCACATGCAAAATCATTCGTGTCTTCGTAGACGGGTGTTCCTGGGTTTGTCGGGTCGGAAATGTCGATGACCGCCAAACCCGAATAACCATCCCCCACATAGGCGTAATCTCCGCTCACGTAAACACCATTTGCAGATCCTGTCGTGTCTTCGTAGTAAACAGAAGATTCTTGAGGTGGTCGTGTATTAATAATCTCGTTCGGATTCTTCTTTTCAATGAGAATTTCGATATCTCTCTGTGTACTTATTAACAAATTTGGAATTACGATAAACATTGAAATAAGTAGAATAATTAGCAAGATCTTTATTTTTTTTGATTTTTTGATTTTTTTTAACTTCTGCATTGATTTACACCACTATCTTTAATTTTTTTAAAGATATCGTTTTAATATTAAGATATTATTACTTTTAAAGAATGCGATCGGTAATTGAAAAATGACAGATATCCGTTGCCCCCGATATAATGGAAAGAAAATTATTGCGACTCTTTCAAAAGTGCTGATTATAATTTAAAATTTAGTAAAGACGATTTAGATTTGGGCATTTTTTAAGCAACGGTTTATCCAATTACATACTCGTTAGATTTTTTCTCGGTAAGTTTTTTATTCTTGGGTCGTTAATAAACGAATCTAAAGTTTTTATAAAAATTTCTCGATCCTCTTTAATATTTGGAGTTTCAATTGAGCAATAATTACTTATATGATCGTTAAAAACCTGGGAATTAACATTTTCTCCAAGGTTTTTAATTATATCTCTTTCTTCTTTTAAACATTCAACGGGAGATAATAATTTAAATTCTCCGTTTTTCCATTCCTTCCAAAGCGGAGTATTAGGTAATATATTTAAAGTTCTAAATCGAAAAATTGTGGGGTTAATTTCGGTTAATACTCTAGCAGTTCCTTTAACATGATCTTCAGAGTACTTCTTTCCGCCCAAACCAAGCATAACATATAAACTTAATTTAATTCCAGAGTCTAACACTTTTCTTCCTGCTTTAATCATTGATTCTGCGTTTGTACCTTTTTTCATCATTCTTAATATTTTACTGCTCCCACTCTCTAACCCCATGTAAACGATATCTAATCCGGCCTCTGCTAATTGTTTAAGTTCCTCTTCTGTCTTTCTCAAAATATCTAAGGCTTTAGCGTAGGAACTCACTCTTGGAACATTTTTAAGTCTTAATCGAACATATTCAATTATTTTAACTAGATATTCAGTGGGGGCTGAAGTAGGATTTCCACCAGCTAAAAAAACGGGATATCTATGATAATTTTTCTCGGCGTAATAATCAATTTCCTTTAAAACATCTTCTAGTGGTCTAATTGCATAATCTTGAATGGTGCCGTAAATACCTTTATAAGTTCCACAAAAGCGACAGCGATTCCAACTACAACCACCTGTTACAGCTATGAGCACGCTATGAGCTTCTACTGGCGGTCTTATAATTATTTGGCTCGGAGGGACTTTAGAAACCATAACAATTCTACATTGATAAAATTTTTAGATGTTAATATTGCAAATTCAGATGCTATTATGTTATTTTAAGCATTTTTAGAATAAAGATTTAAGCTTTATATTTTACCAACAATTTCATAAAATTTTTTTTTAATAGATAATTTATAATTTTATAGAAGTTTCATCACATCTAATTACACTTGGTTTTTTGGTATTTAAATTGATAAGTACTCGTACCCAAAAGAAGGAAATCTTATATTCATGTAAAATTGTCATCGTTGGAGGGGCAAGTGTTGGAAAAACTTGTTTATTTAACCGATTTTGTTTTAATTCTTTCAATTTTGATTCTTCTATGACAATAGGTCTAAACTTTCATTCAATTAATTTACCAATTCATAAAAAAGATGCTGTAGAGCGCGTTCCAAATAAATTTATCGCCAATTCAATTTTCGATTTTGGCGGACAGGATCGTTTTAAACCCTTAATTCCTAAATTTTTAAGAGGTGCTAACGGGGCTTTATTAGTTTTTGACTTAACTAATCCCATATCATTTGAGCAATTAAAATTCTGGTATGACCAATTACTAGAACACGCTGAAGGCTCAAAAATTCCTAAGATATTAGTAGGAAGCAAAAGTGATTTATTAGATTCATCCCCGAGAGATAAGATAATCCAAGAAGAAGTTATAAAGGATTATGTAAAAGAAAAGGAACTGGATGGATTTTTTAAAACATCAGCTTTAAAGAATCGTAATGTGCTTGAAGTATTTAAAGAGCTAAATAATATGATGTTAAGATATAGCAATACTTCTTATGTCGTGTTTTAAGAATCATTTTAATTAAATTAAAAAGTCCTCATATAAATAAAATCGGAGAACTCATTAAAGAATACTTTCTGCTCTTTATTCAGATCAGGATAAATGTTTTTTAGATAAACGTTTGCTTGACTAATTAAATTTTTAGAAAAGAGTTCCGCAATAATTATAGCGTTTGTTTCAGCGAAAACATCTATTACTTGTTTGACATCGTTTTTAGTTAACTCTTCTTCTTTATGGTAAATTTTATTTAATATTTTGGATTGTTCCTCGTCTGTATTTTGAACGGCTAATATGTAAACGATCTTTTTCTTCCTTGCTTTAATATCATCTTGCATGTCAAGTATATCGTCCCGAATCGCAAACGCTTGGCCCATAAGGGTCATTGCTTTACTTAATGGATTTATCTGGTAATGAATATTACCTTTAGCTAAGATTGCTCCAATTTTCGTTGATTTTTCCAATAAACTAGCCCTTTGCATTTCTGCGATATTTAAATACTGTTCTAAAGACATAGTAATATTGTGATAACTCATATATTCCTCAACTATTTGCCCTTTCATTAAATTATCCATTGCCGAGGTGTATTCATTTAGAGCTAATAACTTTAAATTCTCGGGAAATTTTGAGGCTTTAATGATGTCAAAACCTAATAGATATCCTTGCGTACCGCCTAATACGCTCATGTCTCTGCCATAATTGTTGATTAATTCGTCTTTATGCGGAATTTCTATATTCTTAAAAACTTTATTTAATTCGTTTTTAAGTTGAACATGAAAAGTAGGTGTACCTCTTCTTTCGATATCTCCATCCATAAGGTCGTCATGTATTATATGACCGCTATGTAACAACTCTACGGCTAGAGATACTTTCCTAATTTTATCTAGTTGATTATCCAAATAAAGAGGATTTACAATGCCAATAAACGAGGCGATTAACAATATTGGATGAAGTCGTTTCGCTTTTTTATTTAAAATAAATTCTTGAAGTTGTGTAAAAAAATCTTTTAGTAGAATTTCGTTCTCATTATTGTTCAAATACGAAAAATAATCTTCTAATTCTTTATCAATAGCAGCTTTCTCTACTTTTAAGAATTCTTCAATCATTGTAAAATCACAAAATTTTCTTAAACAATTCGTATTAATATAGAACAAATAATAATATATCTTTTTGTGTAAACAATATTTTTATTATTATCTTTACAATATTTCTTAAACTCGTTAAAAATTATAAAAAGTGTGATTAAAAAATGCTTCTTGCTGTTGTGTCTGATTCACACGATAATCGAGAAAATATATTAAAAGCAGTTTCAATAATCAACGATAAAGGTGTGGATGCGATTATCCATTGCGGAGATTATATCGCTCCTTTCGTGAAGCTTTGGTTTGATAAGCTCAACGATTCGATTAAAAAGAATTTCTATGGAGTATTCGGTAACAACGATGGAGAACGCCTATACTTAACGCAAACTTTAGGTCAAATTTGCGAATTCGCACAAAATGGTAATGAATTAATAATTGAATTAGGTGGAAAACGCATATTTGTTTCCCATATGCCAAGACAAGAAACTATTGAAGCTTTAGCGAATTCAAAAAAGTTTGATATAATCTTATCCGGCCACACACATATAGCGGTTAATAAAAGATATGATAACGGGGTGCTAGTAGTTAACCCGGGCGAAGTTTGTGGCTATTTAACGGATAAGCCTACTTTTGCGATCGTTAACACTGAAACTTTAGAAGCTGAAATTATTGAAATATAACCTAAATAAAATTTACAATTTTTCTTAATTTTTTTATATTAGTAAGATTTAATCTATATTATTATGAGTTTACCTTTAGAAGGCATAGTCGTTATAGATTTAACGAGAATGCTACCCGGTCCTTACGCTTCAATGATCTTGGCTGATCTTGGAGCTGAAGTTATTAGAGTTGAGGACCCTAGATATTTTTACGGTAGTCCGCCGCCTTTTTTTCAAAAAGGTAGGTATCGCGAAAGCGTTTTTAATTCGGTATTAATGAGAAATAAAAAATCTATTACACTTAACTTAAAAAAAGAAAAAGCGTTAGAGGTATTTTATAAGTTGGTGGAAAAAGCTGATGTAGTGTTAGAGACTTTTCGACCAAATGTAACTAAGAAATTAAAAATTGATTATGAGACGCTTTTTAAAATAAATAAGTCTATAGTATATTGTTCTCTATCTGGATACGGTCAATATGGTCCTTACGAGCAAACAGCAGGTCATGATTTGAATTATATTGGTATTTGTGGTATGTTGGAGCTAAATAAAGAAAGAGAATTTTTAGGAGAAAAAGATCAAGAAAGAAAGCCAGTTCTTCCAGGTGTACAAGCAGCAGATATAGGTGGAGGTTTAGTATCAACTATTGGGATTTTGGGTGCTTTAATTGAACGAAATAAAAATTCCAATAAAGAAGGTCAGTATATAGATGTATCAATGACCGATTGCGTTTTTTCTTTCATGCCAATGGCGGCCGCTTTTCAATTTTCTAAAGGAAAAAACGACGGAATGACTAAACCAAGAAATCCACTGCACGGAGAAGTCCCCTTCTATTCAATTTATAAAACTAAAGACAACAAATACTTATCTGTTGGTGCGATTGAAGTAAAATTCTGGCATGGAGTGTGCGAGGGTCTTGGACGCGAAGATTTAATAACGAAAGGGAATGCTCTAGGAGAAGAAAAAGAGAAAGTATTTCAAGAAGTTCAAAATGAATTTTTAAAGAAAACTCAAGATGAATGGATGGAAATTTTCGCTAATAAAGACTCGTGCGTTATGCCAGTTAAAAACTTTGGCGAAGCATGCGAAGACCCACAAATCAAAGCGCGAAACATGGTTGTTGAGATAGAACACCCCATATTTGGAAGCATCCAAAATATTGGTTCTCCAATCAAATATTCTCGCACGCCTTTAACTATAAGAAACTTAGCTCCAAAAATGGGGCATAATACTAAAGAAATTCTAAAGGAGCTTAACTATACAGAGGAAGATATTAAAAAATTTAAAAAATCAGGAATTTATTAGTTCAGCGCAGATTCATTCTTAACACTATTTTTAATTTTTAGGAAATGCAATTAACATAATTTCATGTTGAGGATCGAGTGGATCAATTCTTCTTATAATATATTCATATCTTAATGATAAATTTTTTAGAAAGTCAACAATCTCAAAAAATTCTTCTCCATTATGATACACACACACAAATCTATAATTATTGGGATCAGGCTCAAATGCATTGAGAAAGCAATATCTGCACTTTATAAAGCTGTAGAGATTAATCCAAAATTAGCAATTTCTTGGCGATAAATCATATTCTTCAAATGCTTAATTACAGTTACTTAAAATCTGGACATACTTGGACATCCTCTTTATTTGACCTGTAACTGAAGGTCGTGAACATCCCATATAGGAATGGTCAATTTGATTCTATATAACGCGTATTACTATTCCTGTACTTTGCAACGTTTCTGGACGCATTTAAATCAGAGTCCAATTTCAAACCACAACACGAGCAAGAAAATCGCTTGCCTGTTCTTGAACCGAGCTCTCCGCAGCGAGAACATCTCCGGGAAGTATATCTTGCCGGAACTTTTTGAAATCTAATGGAATTTAAATCGCATTGAAGTTTAACGGCGTTTTGAACTTGGGAATAAAACCAATGGGTCTGCCAAAATGCCATAAACTTACCCGCGTCTCGCTTCTTAGAATGCGTTGCCCATCTTAAGTCCTCTACTTTAATCGCCGAGACATTCCAGAAGCTTGCAATCTTAAGAATGTAATTATTTAAATGATTAACGATTTGTACGTTTAGTCGGTTTAACCTATCCCAACAAAGCGATAAGCTCCTCCTTGTTTTATTCCATTTTAGTTTAGCACGATAATTGGTAATATCGCGCTCTAATAAACGCTGCTCGTAATTATTCTTCTTCTGTTGTAGAAAAATGATCTGTTCGCGAAGCCGTATTAACTTTAATTTTATATTCGAGAGAGCTTTTTCTTTTCCATTTTTTCTAATTCTATTCTGATTGTAGAGTTTACCGTCCTCTAAATTAAACTTCATGTTAAATAATTGCCTCGGTCCGAGAAAATAACGCGCTAATTCTATGTTCTGCTTTTTATCCCATACGCATACAACCGCAAAATGTTTTAACCCTAAATCTATTCCCATCTCAATATCTGGATTACAATTGACTTGGAATGGTTTCGAACTATCCTTTTTTATTTTGTTAAAAGGAAGGTTAAGGAGTAATTTGCGATTTTTTAAAGTTATCGATGGCAGGACGGGTTCAAAATTACTTTCTTTTAGCTTTTTTATCCTTTCTTTTCGATCTCTTACCTTAAAGGTTTGAAACTGACGCGAAATCAGCCCTAACTTAATTCTATAAAGATCGCGTTGTTCTTTACTGTGAGAAGTAGTAAAGTCTTCTTTGTACACATCTCGATTCACAACAGAAATTGATAAAGTTTTATGTTCGGGCTTTTTTATTAAATCATAAATGTCTAATTGAATTGCCTGAAATTGCTTAATCGTCAACGAAACGAATTGCTCGGAGATAAAACGCTCTTTTAATAAGTCTCGTACCTTGTACTGAAGTTTAGTCTCGAAATATTGCAGAAACGAATCGAAATTTATCGCACCTATTTTTATTCGAGGGAAATTAGGCTTAAAAACTCTTTTAAGAACATTATGGTTAGGGTTTTGCTGAAAATCTAAAAGTTCCTTTTGATACGCTTTAGTAATTAATTGGAGTAAATCTATGCGGGTTATCTTTTCTAAAATCGCCCTCTTAAGACCATCCAAAACTAATTTGCGCTTTTTTTTAAATTCGTTTTCACAAGAAAACTCCACGGCCCCTATAAATGTTGAGAGAGAGTCAATCAAACTACGAAGGCTTTTGGTAAGTTTTAAAATCTTATTAGAATTGCTTTTTCCTTTTTCTTTTTTCAACTTATTTCTTAGGGAGATTATCTGCCGCGCTTTTCTACTAGTAAGCCATTGTATTTTCCTGAAATAGCCGTCCAAAACGTACTCTGCTAATTGTGAAGGAAGAACGGCAATATCTTTTTTCTTTTTTGTTCGAGAAAAACTATTTGCCACCTTATCAAGCAAAGAATCGTCAAGCTTTAAAGATTTAAACGCTTCTCTTACTAAAACTTGTAATGGGTTAGTTAAAGAAATATCCGAAAATAAATCTTTACTTTCAAAATCGTTCTGAGCAAGAAAAAGGTTGCGTAATTGTAATATAAAGTTATTAAGAAAGAATATGCTTAAAGATTGCCTCTTTTTAAAACAATCTTGACTTAACTCTCGTCTAATTTCGCTTAGTTCTTTCGAGCTGAATCTTTTGCCCCTCAAGAAAGACGAAGTAAATGCATCATCGTGCCTAAACTTATCTATTAGCGTACCGACTATTATTTTAAGGTTTTCCGTACGCTTAACCCATTCCCTTACCACCAAATAAGCGTCGTAAAAAGCGCATTGTTTTGCCCTCTCTTTCAATTCAATTGATGGAAACTGAGGAGACTTAACTCGGCTAAAATTAAGGCGGTCGTAGACAGCTTGGCGAAACCTACTCGCTGAAGTAGAATAATTACGAG
>JABUBN010000227.1_pt1 | contig 15840 bp, 11 predicted proteins | sample 7240341 | NCBI WGS metagenome assembly JABUBN01 (sample SAMN07256345, study PRJNA390944) | subsurface metagenome | isolation source: Methane hydrate marine sediment | place: Pacific Ocean: Eastern North Pacific, ODP site | reverse complement strand
AAATGTTGCCTTTGCTCTTGGTGACGAAGAAGTAGAAGAATTAAATGCAACCATAAAAGCCCTTTACTCCGGAATTGCCTGGATTAGAGAGGGAGAGGTTATTTTGGGCTCGGAAGAACAGATTGCGCTGACCATTATTCAAGGTCAAAGACCGATTGAAGAAATAAAGAAAGAGTTATTTGAATTCCTAAACGAAGCTTCTAATAAAGTATTAGCCATGGGAGCAAAAAAAGATGAGCGAACCAATCAGGTATTTATTATACCCCAAGAAGAATTTGAAGATATAACACAAAAGATATATGATAGCGATAAAGAGATGATTGTAAGACTATTATCTTCAATAAACGTAGTTGAAGGAGAACCTATAGTAGCACATTTTAAAACCCTGGAGAACAAATTACTCTTTAAAATAGATGAAGAAATTATTTCAGAGGAAATTAAAAATTCAGAAGTACCCGGAGAGGTGGAAAAAGAGCTCCTATCTCTTTTAAGAAAAGTGAATATTATAGCTGTAAAAGAAGGGATAATCCCTGATCCTAAAACGAGTTTTGTAGGCACCGTATCTGCCATTAATTTATATGATACAGTTAAAACTATTATAGAATCGAGTACAACAATGAAGGTTACAATAATCTCAATTTACGATACCTGGAGTACAGGTCCCCTAAGAGTGAGGATGGAAGCCGAACCCGTTTCTTTAAATTAGTCGTTAGTCGTTAGTGAATAGTATTTAGCAAAGAAAAGAGAAGAGAAGACAGGAGCCAGAATAAGACAGTAATGATTGGCAAGTTACAGGTTTCGAGTTTCTAAAGAAATGTAGGGGCTGATTTATCAAGCCCGTCTGTTTCTTTTGTCATTTCCACCTGCCTAAAATGTCATTACGAACCGAACGAAGTGAGTGTGGCAATCTCAGTTTTTCTGTCATTCCCGCGAAAGCGGGAATCCAGAGCATCTCTACCCACATATATAAATTAAATTAACTGGCAAACTGGTAAACCGGATAACTGGCTAACTAATCTCTATCTTAATCGGTGAATTGGGCAATTGGGCAATCGGTCAATTGAATTATCCCTGCAGATACGAAATTTATTTGACATTATGATGTAATAACAATTATAATAGAATGAATAAAAATATAATGTTATAAACGATTATTTGTATAAAAAATATTGTGTAAAATATGATTTTTAGGAAATATTGAAAATTTTTTAAATTATTTTAAATTATTTTCAAAAAAAAGAAGGATTTTTGAACATCGATGTAGTATGTATATTTGATATATAAAAATGATATACAAGTATATCATCTAAGATTAGCTAAAGTAGGGAGAAAGGAGGTGAAAAAAAACTTGGACCTGCTTTAATTTAAGTAAAGATGATATAAAAACCAGTTAGCAATTTAAAAAGGGAAGATATTTAGTGAGGGAACTTTGGATACTCAATTAATAGATTCTCCTTAAAGGTTAGCTAACTGGAAATATAAAAAAACCAAGGAGAAAAATAATGAAAAAATTAGCATTAGTATTAGTATTAGTTCTTGCTTTTTCTTTTACTGCATTAGCTAATCCATTTGTAGATGTACCTTTAAACCACTGGGCATATGATTCAGTTCAAAGCCTAGCCGCAAAAGGTGTTATCGTAGGTTTCCCCGATGGTACATTCGGTGGAGCAAAATCTCTAACCCGTTATGAATTTGCTGAAGCAACAGCCAAAGCATTGGCCTATGTAGAAGGCATGGACTTTGCTGCCGCTGAAGATGTAGCAATATTAGAGAAATTAGCTATTGAATTTGCTGACGAATTAGCCAGCTTGGGAGTAACCGTTGCTGACTTAGAGGCTTCTTTAGGTGCAAACAGTGAAGCAATCGCTGCCTTAGAGACAACCGTAGCCAAATTGGATACCTTCTTTGAACCAGTTGTAATAACCGGTGACTTTACAGCTACTTACACCAAGCAAGTAGTTCCGATGGCTGTTGCAACTTTAAGTGATGAGACAAATATCAATATCGAAGCTACCATCAATGATGAAACTACCGCCGGCATTTCTGTAAATGTTATTGATGTACTTTCCGGAGCTCCTGCTTATGCAGTAACCTGGGAAGGTTTCTTTGTTGACTATCAGGGTGCAGACTTACAACTGAGAGTAGGAGAAGTTGAACCAGCTACCATAGGATTAGGATTAGTATATGACTTTGATGAACTTGAGGAATTTGACGGATTCTTGGCTACCTGGGTTTGGGATACAGAGAATGAACTCGGTGACTGGACTCTATTTGGAGACGTAGAAGATTACTATGTAGCAAATGTTGCTTTTGCTCTTGGCGATGAAGATGAAGTTGCAGTTGGGGTTACCGCTTTATATGAAACTGCTGGTATGGGCGGTAGTTTAGATTTAGCTTTCGCTTTAGGCGAAGATGATGAAGCAACCGTTGCTGTTGAAGCCGGAGTATTTTATCCAGGTACATTAACCTATGCAGGTGCATTAACTATCGATACTGCATTAGATGACCTTGCTTTGTCAATAGATGCTCATTATGTAACTCTCGGATTTGCTCCATCAACCGGTGGATTTACTGCTGATAGATTTGGCGGTGGCGTATCTGCTACTTATCCTTTATCTGATGAAGTTGACGGAACATTAAGCTGGGAGTACGATATGGATACTGCTATGGCAGTTCAAACTCATGAAGTTGGCGTAGATTTAGTCTACACAGTTGATGCCGATACAGAAGAAGCTGCAGAATTAGGCGTTACTTACGATGTATTAACCGGTGGTGCAGATATATCTGCTGAATACATGAATTATCCAGTGGATGACGAAGGTGAATTTGTCTTAAGTGGTGCAGGCGAATACAATTACCCAGTAGGGACATATGTTGCTGTAGCTACTGTAGAATATGATATGGCTGAAGATATGGATCTTATAGTAGAGGGAAGAGTTGACAGTGATGGTGCTGCTTTCTGGAGTGCTGAAGTACAATTAGTCTATGCTTTGGCTGCAAGTACCGATTTAACCGTTGGCTTTGAGATGAATGATTGGGATGATGATATCAACGATTATGATGATATGGTCATTTCTGGTACTGCTGGTACTTTAACTGCAGAACTCGCAGTAGAATTTTAATTGTAAAAGCTTACTGAAGTTCTACAATAACCCCCGGAATTTTTCCGGGGGTTATTTTTTTTGGGTTAGTGTAAACTTTTCTGTACTTCTTTCGCTTTCTTAACTCGATACTTTTTTTAGAAAATATTTGCGGAAATTAGAGAATCATATTATAATGAAATAGTCGTTAGTCACTAGTGAATAGTATATAGTTAGCGTAGAGCGTACAGCTTTTAGCGTATACGCGAGTAATAAGTGTAAGTTAGCGAATAGGGAATGGGAAAACAGTATCAAATATCGCGTGAAGAAGGAAGAAGACGGAAAGTAGGGGCTTGATTCATCAAGCCCGTCTCATACTTTTTTATGTTACTCCCATGAAAATGGGAATCCATCTTAGTCATTGCGAACGAAATAGAGCGTGGCAATCTCTATCTAAAAACTAAAAACGAATAACTAAAAACTAGTTTCGTATTTTAATCGGCTGATTGGCTAATTGGACAATCGGTTAATTAAAATAATCGATAGATTATTTTAAAAGGCAGGTGACCTTAAATGATATTTAAAAAATCATTTTCTCTTCTCATAGTAATTGTTTTTATCTTTACTTCAGTTTTGGCTCAATTTTCCTGGGCGGCGGAGACATCTGAGGCGACTTTGTTAGAGGATTTATCGCAGGTAGAAATGGCTATCTATGGAACAACCCAGGAAAAACCCTTAATTGAGCGGGTAGAGTATTTAGAAAAAGAATTGGTGGGCCGAACTCTCCCCGGAACAATTGCCAGCAGGGCAAAACAGCTAAAAGATTTTATAATTTCAGGAACTCCGGAAGAACCTTCCGTAATCTTTAAAATCAATGCTTCACAGTGGATGTTAGAAGAAAAAATTACCCCTGAAACTTTAATTGTTAAAATAGAAAATTTAGAGAATATATTATTTGGTAAAACATCATCTGATGTCCTGGCTATGAGAGCAGAGAGCATTTTTGGAGTTTGTTTTAAAGAAGGTAGACCACAAGTGGAAGAAGTGGTAGTGCCTGCGGGTACTCTGGTACCTGTTCGTTTTTTAAGTACCTTAAGTTCTAAAAATAATAAAACAGGCGAAACATTTAATTTTCAAATAAGTGAGAATTTATTTTTAGATAATAAACTGATTGTCCCCGTCAATTCTGAAGGAGTAGGTGAAATAACCAAAGCCAAGAAAGCTAGCATTTTATCTCGATCTGGAAAATTAGAGATAGAATTTAAATCACTTTTAGCATTAGACGGGACTTCTCTTAATTTAATATTAGGAGAAGAGGCAGAAGAAGAGAATAAGAGGTTATATGTGGCAGTAGGAGCAGGAATTTTAGGATTAATTATCCTGAGCAGTCCCGTGGGATTAGTTTTTGGGGCCTTAGTCCCGGGTAAAAATGTAAAAATAGAAGAGGGGACCGAAATGTTCCTGCAGGTTGAAAGTGATACCCCGGTGATAGCGTTGGTACAGTAAAATAGTCGTTAGTCGTTAGTGAATAGTATTTAGTTAGTGTACAGCGTTTAGCGTATAGGTGCGGGTTGTAAGTGTAAGGAAAATGTAAAATAGCTGGTTAACAAGGGCGAACATTGTATCTACCCGTAGGACAGTCACCCCGTCTGTTTCTTCTGTCATTCCTGCGAAAGCAGGAATCCAGAGCATTTTTACCCACATATTTGAATTAAATAACTTATTAACCGGCAAACAGGCTAACCAGTTAACTGGCTTTTATCCTAATCGGCCAATTAATTCCCAAATCTTTATTCTTATCCTAATCGGTAAATTGGGCAATTATTATGTTTGTATCTTATATTTAATGTTAACGACTATTTCAATATTCCACAATCGGAAAAGTTGAATTATCAGGATAAACTTGTACATCCTGGGTGATACTAATATCGGGTAATTGTGTATCTAAATCTGCTACATATGATTTCACATAAAGATATGCTTCCTGCAAACTAACTGCGGTATCAAGATTAGTATCCGCCGGATAACTACCGTAATATTCGCAACCTGCACATAATGCCAATGTAAATACTCCAAAGGGGTCAAAATCACCTGGAGTTACCGGTGAAAGCTCCATACATTCCTGATAGTAATGACAGGAAGTTAAAACTTTATATTCATTGGTGGTAAGCAGCCCTTTGTATTCAGCCTGAGAAAAGACGTTAATAACCTCATCATTAAAAGATTCTAATTTTTCTTTTGAAATTTGCATTTCTTCCACCCCTTTTCCGATAAATCCCCCGGAATGGCAAGCATCGATAAAAACTACTTTGGTACCTGGAATAGATCTTAAAGTATTTTCTAATTCATTTACACTGATTACTGAATCTACAAAAGAAGTCATATCAGCAGGGCAAATATAAGAAGTATTTCCCACTAGAGATCCATGCCCGCTAAAATAAAAATAAGAAACATCATCGCTGTCTGCTCCAGAGAAAATGGAAGCAATTCCCTGTAAGATATTTGATTTAGTCGCCTGCCAATCTTTCAGATAACTGATATTAGAAAAAATTGTATTTGATGTACTAAATCTACATTGTTGTAAAATTTGACGTATTTTATCTACATCATAGGGAGGAGCAGACAAATCATTATCACTTCCTTGAATATAATCTCCGACTCCTACGCAGAGAGCCCGATATACTACTTCATTTTGAGTAACCGTCCCGACTGTAATTTCTGCTGGTGTGGTTTTGGTAACTCCATCTTCAGTATAAGATATCGTAATAGTGGCAGAACCATCAGATACAGCCGTAACGGTCCCGCTACTACTTACGGTAGCACAATCAGGGTTGCTTGAACTGTAATTACAGGCAGTAGGGTTTACATTTGCCGAGCTTGAGTCAGAATAGTAGGCAGTAACCGAATTGAAGGTTTCCGATTCTCCCACACTTAAACTTATAACTGAGGGCGAGACTTCAATGTAATTAAGGATAGCAGGAGTAATCGGTGCACTAGTTACATTTATAGTTACAGTATCAGTCTTGCTTATTGAGTTTTCTGTGTAAATTACTAAAATAACTACCGTGCCAGTTGATACTCCGGTAATTAACCCGTTTGAATTTACGGTAGCACAAGAGGAATTATAGCTATAATAAGCACAATCAGTAAGGGGAATGTTTGCAGTACTTGAATCTGAATAATAAGCAGTAACAGAAATAATAGATTTGTATTCAGTTTCTTCTAAATCCATAGTTGCAGGTTGGATAATAATACCTGAGAGATAAGTTAAAAAAATCGGAGGGGCGGGAGAACCACCACATCCGGAAAGCACAAGCAAGGTCCACAGTAAGACCATCGCTAAAATTATAAATTTCTTTCTATACAATCTATGGTTATGCATAATTAACAACCTCTATTTGTGAAATATCGTTGTCTTATAGTAACCAATATTCGACATAATTTCAAAAAATCCTTCTTTTTAAGAGAAATATTTTATTTTAAAATAAAAGAACAGGCAACTTTTATCTAAAGGATAGATGTAAAAAGTAACCTGTTCTTTTTTTATTTTCTAATAAAATAGGATTACCAAGTAGTAATTGTTACATAGTTCGTTCCGGAATAAATGTATTGGTATTTGGAACCGTCCCATGTCCATCCATCTGCAAAAAAAGTGTGATAACCGACAGGCACATTATATATCACGAAATACGAAGAAGTATAAAAAGAATATCCCCTATAAATGCCATCCATATAAATATCATAATCGTCCCAACTATCGGTATATACATAAACCGTTCCTGTCGTGGGAATTATTGCTCCACATCCGGTAAATCCAATAGCTAATAAAGCAACTACTACTAATAACAAAATACTTTTTATCAAAACATTCTTTTTCATAAAATTTTACCTCCTTTTTAAAAGTTTTCTACGTATATTAATTATTTTTTTTAATATGTTTATATATATTTCGACATCGTGTTCTAAAAATCCTTCTTTTTTTAAAATATTTATTATTGTTTGTTATTGCACAATATCAACTGGAATTGTAATTGTCGTTGACCAAAAAGGAATGACATAATCCTCTATTTGACCAAAATAGGTTTCGCTATCGTTAATGGCTTTGAAAATGTGTGTTCCCATTCCTAAATCAGAAATAACAATACTATCAATTCCGGTAATAGTACTTGACTCAGGGTCTCCACCATCTACAGAAATATTGTAAGTTTCCGAAAGAGCATCTTCCTCTCCCGAAATACTTACAATAACAGTTCCATCAAATAACCCACATCCAGCCAATAAGGTACTTGACAATATAATTATAAATAATATTAGAAAATATTTTGTTGAGATAACTTTATTCAAAAAGTTTTCCTCCTTTACATTTTTTTCCTTGATTTCCCTTTCTTTTCTTAACTCGATGTGATATGTGTGATCTAAGTGATATAAATTAATAGTTCTTTTGTAGGTTTAGACATTTTAATTATTATATGTTATATTAATATAAATTGCAAAAGAAATTAATAATGTTTCTATAACTTATTCTTACATTTGTTTCCTCATTAATCTAATTCTCTTAAGAAGAGGGAGCAGGAATGAGGATGAATGGATACACAAGCTAATCGGATTGATTGTTCATGTAAATTAATGAATTAATTAATAATTTGCATAATGGCAAGAATAGCACAATAAACGTAATAAAGGAGATAGAGCATTATGAAGAACAAATATGCAATAATTTTTATTCTAATAATCTTATCAATTAATTTGACCGGCTGCTTTTTATTTCCCCCAAGGGGTAATACTGCCGAATGGACAGTAATGGTTTATCTTGATTCTGATAATAACCTGGAAAGTGCAGGTATTAATGATATAAATGAGATGGAAATGGTCGGTTCCACAACCGATGTAAATATAGTGGTTCAGGCAGACCGAATCCCTGGTTATGATATTTCCAATAGTGATTGGACTAACACCAGAAGATATTTTATTACTCAGGACTCTGACCCTACACAGATAAACTCCCAATTAAAAGGAGAATTGGGAGAACTTAACATGGGTGACCCTCAAACCTTAATTGATTTTACCAATTGGGTAACAATTAATTATCCGGCTAAAAAATATTTACTGGTAATCTGGAATCATGGGGGAGGATTCAGGTCACCAGCATACACTGCTAAAGATATTGCCTGGGATGACACCAGCGGGGGAGATAAAATCACTATGCCCGAATTAGAATATGCTTTTTCTGCGATTAGTGCTCAGATAGGGAAAAATATTGATATTGTGGGGATGGATGCTTGCCTTATGGCTATGACCGAGGTTGCATATCAGATAAAAGATCATGCCGATATTCTGGTTGCCTCAGAAGAAAATGTGCCCGGCGATGGCTGGCCCTATGATACTATTCTGGCCCAACTGATAGCTAATCCTACGATGTCTTCTACACAATTAGCAACAGACATTGTTGATAAATACATTTATTCTTATCCTTATAATGATGTCACACAATCAGCTATTGATTTAAGCTATATAGATACTTTAGCAACGCAATTATCTAATTTTGCCCTGGCTATAATGAGTGATACTCTAACTCCTTCAATTAATTATATGGAGGCTGCTTATTCCAGTCAATATTATGGAGATCCTGATTTTATTGATTTATATGATTTTTGCAGTAACGTTCTAATCTATTCTTACAATATTCAAGTGAAATCTATTGCCTTAAGCATCCAACAAACCTTAATCAGTTCTGTGGTAATAAACTCAAACTATAACGGGTGGAGCGTAAGCGGTTCTAAAGGCCTTTCTATTTACTTTCCATGGTATTATGCTTATAATTCCAATAAATATAACAGTACCAACTTTGCTCAGGATACTTTTTGGGATGAAATGCTTTTATCTTTGGGGCTTTAATGATATTATTATAATATGCTTAAACAAAAATATTTATGGATTATATTAATAATAATTCTGGCTATAGCCATTTCTTTTTATTTTATTTATAATAGGGGAAAAGATGGGGATACGGGTAAAGTAGAAGAAGAGATTGAAGAATTTGAGGAAGAAGATATTGAAATAAATGAAGCCCCGGTTAAGATAGAAAAAGGTACAGTAGTAGGAATGAAAGCCGGGGAAAAAGAATGGGAGATAGAAGCCGACAAAATATCTTTAGCCGAAGACAGAAAAAAGACTATCTTTGAAAAGATTAAAAAAGCAGTGATCTTTAAAGACAATGAACCCTATCTAAATATTAGGCTTAATAAATGTATTGCCGATATGGGAAGCAAAAGTATGGAATTAGTGGGAGAGGTGGTTATCGAAACTAAAGAAGGGGATATCCTAAAAGGAGAAAAGTTTTACTGGGATTCGGAAGAGGAGACCTTAGCCAGCCTGGAACCGGTGGAATTAATAGTAAAAGAAAATAATATTATCGCCGACTGGCTGGTAAGCGATGTTGAACTGAACAAACTTGAATTACAGGGAAATGTAAAAGTAACTTTCAAAATTGAATAATCTCACATCTATTCTCTGGATTTTCTTTACTATATATTAAATATATCTTATATTTTGTATTTCTTATCTCTAATCGGTCAATCGGTGAATTAATTTCCTAATCTTTATTCTTAATCTTAATCGGTCAATCGGTGAATTGGCCAATTGGTAAATTATTATAAAGGAGTTTTCGTATAAAATGAAAAATTGTAAAAAATTCTATTTTAGTAGGTTTCTGTTAACATTCATTATATTTTCTCTCATTATATTTTTGTCATTTAGCGTTTCGGCCCAGGAAGAAAAAAAAGAGACCGAAGAATCGGTAGTAAATATAGAGGCAGATAATGTGACTTATGATAAGAGTACTGATAAAATGATTTTTGAAGGAAATGTAATTGTTACCCAGGAAGATATTACTCTAACTGCTCAGGAAGCTGATTTTGATGTGGATAAAAAGATTGGCCAGATAAAAGGTGATATTAAATTAGTCCAGAGTGATATTACCATTACCGGTGAGACTCTTGAGGCTTTTCTTAATGATAAAAGATATATCTTTCAAGAAAAGGTAGTATTAATTCAGGAGCGAAAAGATAAAGAAGATAAAGAAGATAATATTACCTGGAATTGTAACAATCTGGAGATTTTTACTGATACCCAGGATTTAACCGCTACCGGAGAAGTAAAAATTTTAAAGAAAGACTACACTATTACAGCCGGGGAAGCAGTTTATAATGACAAGGAACAGAAGATTGCTTTGACAGGTAAAGTAAGAATAGAAGAAGAGGGCGGCAGATGGATTACCGGCGATAAAGCTGTATTTTATATTGACAGCGAAAGATTAGAAGTAGAAGGAAATGTCCGAAGCGGCATCAAATTAGACTAAAAGGGAAACAAAGGTGCCAGGCACCTTTGTTTCCCTTTTGGCGTAGAGGGGCGATTTTATGAGAATTATAAACCTGAAAAGGGCAATAATTATTTTGTTGATGATAGGAATACTGGCGGTAGTATCCGGATGTGCACGCTGGCCTGATGGACCGGGACCAGGACCAGGACCAGAAACGGATTACCAATTAGAAATAACTGTAGAGGTAGTAGGGGAAATTGATCCTGATAATGGAATATATTATATAGGTTTAAATCCTGACGGGGATACAAAACCCGGCCCGGATAGTTATTTGGATTCCTGGCAAGGAGAATATTACTATATTAAATTAGATAATTGGGGTTGTAACTTGTATTCAAAAGATGAGAATGCATTACCAATTTCATTAGATAATTATTCATATAACGGGAATGAGTTAAAAATAAAATTTTTCCTTAGTGATTTGGGAGAAGTAGAGACCAGTATTGATGTTAATGTTGTAACTGCTGATTCAAATGATAGTGTTTATGATTATCTGGATGATTGTATTAATATCAGCACTATGCTGTATACAGAAAGGGAAGGTATTTCTTTAAATGATTTGGAAGAGGATGAAGCAGATTTTGATATTAGAGAAGTATTTGTTAAAATCACTAACATTTAACCAGGATTTGGTTAATTAGCTGTTTAGTTATCTAGTATGTCTATTAACTGTGCCCAACCGGGTAATCGGCTAAAAAAAATAGACAAGCGAGACGCCTGCCCTACGATTTTATATAGATTATTGAGGGCGTATGCAATACGCCCCTACGTGTTGTTTCCTTCTGACTTCTATTTTCTTTTTTTTATTTGCGAGATACGATTCACGAGATACGAGATACGAATTACTATTCGCTAATTTACACTTAAAACCCGCACCTATACGCTAAACGCTGTACGCTCTACGCTAACCATATGCTAACACTATTCACTAACGACTGTCTCACTGTCCTCCCAGAGTTATCTTTTCTTCAGGGAATGCCTTGATGTAGAATTCCACCCAGAAAGACTTGTTAGCCTGTTTGTAATTTATGGTTATTTCCCGGCAATGGAGGTCCCTGGTAATCCCCACCACGCTATTAGTGAGCTTAAAATCATCTAAATCTACTACACCTTTATATTTGATTCTCCAATCCTCGCTCAACTGTAAGTCAAGTGTGGAATTTATCTTTTTAGTCCACTCCTTAGTATTTAAATTATAAGAAGAGCTAAAATTCATCTTCCAGTCGTCTTTCGGTTTGTATTCCAGTTTTCCTACCAAATTTCCAAAATTATCTGTAACAAAATTATAATTGGTAGACAAATCCAACTTAACTTTTTCGGAGGGTTTTAAGGTTAGTTTTCCACTTACCGAATTGGTTAGAGGAGTGATATAATCAAAATTGAAGGGAGTGGGCCCAACCGATTTATTATAATTATAAGAGAGCGTAGCGGAGACATTATTTTCATAAGAAGCCTTTAAATCCACTTTCCCTCCCAATAAATAGCGAGCTTCACCGGTTAAATAGACATCCTGGCGGAAAATTCCCGAAGGGGTTAAAGTTAGATATTCGCCTAAATCAAAAGGTCTCTTAACATTAATAATATATTCTCCGCGCCAGTTATCTTCTTCGGTAGACGCCTCATAAAAATGTCCCACCGAGGCGTTAATATCATAGGCAATCTTAGTGTTTCCGATAGTAGCGGAGCTTTTGTTAAATACAAACTCCGGCAAGCGGTTAATTATTTTAGAAATATTTTCTCCGGTGTAATTTTCGCCATCCAGGTCAAACCTCTTTTCAGTTGCCAAATTTAAAGTATAGCCTTCACCCTTATATTTTAGTTCCCATTTCGGTTTTAATTCCCGGTCTGCCCCTTCCTGACTGGCCGGGTTTTTGTCAATGTAAACCAAAGTAAGGGCTGAATTCAAGGTGTCACTGAAAGTATAATTATGTTTTACGGTTATATTGCCATTGACGCTTAAATCTTCTATTTCTTTTCCGTTAAAATTATATTTACCACTAACTTTAAGATTATATTTATCTCCTTTTTTTTCTAAACTGAATTGTGATTTTAAGCTATTACTGAGAAGTTCTCCTCCTGCGGCCTTAATTCCACTGTAATTTAGAGTTAGCTGAGTTTTTAAGTCTTCTTCAAATTCCTGCTCATATTTTATCCGCCCGGATAGATTTATATTACCACTATTCTTATCTTTAATCTGATACAGGTAAAGGGAAGTTTCTCCGGGATTATTCGTCTCTCCTATTTCGAGAGTATGTTCAACTCCTGTACCTATCCCTTTATTTTCCAACCAATCAATATAAAATGTACCGTAAGATTTTTCATCTATATAGTAGTTGAAATTTGTTTTTATGAACCAACCATCCGCACTATTTTGCCCTATTTTAGGAAGAATGGGCTGCTGAGTTTTGCGATCTAAAAAAATCAGGAAGTAGGGGAGGGTAATTATTTTTTTCTTGCCTTCATACCAGGAGATATTACGGGCGATTATCTTGTCTTTGGGATAGATAATCATTTCTTTGGTGACTATATGATAGTGAGGTTCTTCTAATTCACAGGTGGTAACACTTCCTCCGGAAATTTCCACGGTTTCTGGGAAATTTTCCATCTTCTCTCCCTGATAATATACCTTTCCCTTAATGCCTTCCCCCGTTAATTCACCCTTTAATCGTAACAGAATTATTTTTTTAGTCTTCCAGTTATAGGTAAGTTCATCACAGTTAGTCTCAGTCTCATCTTGTATAAAGAGGACTTCTCCGGAAGCGAAGAGAAGGTTAGTGGTTAAATTAATTTTCAGATAATCAGCCTTTATCTCGATGTCCTGGTATTTAAGTTCTACTCCGTCTTTGGCAATAATCAGATCTTCGTCTTCCATCTTTTCATAAGTGATGTATTCACCAATAAGAGAGATATCTAATTCTTCTTCCTCTTCTGTTGCTTCTTCTTCTACTTCTTCTGCTCCCACAGCTTCCTCAGTTACCGGTGTTTCTTGTACTTCTTGCGCTTCTCCCACTTCACCCGTCTCCCCGGTTTCTCCCATTTCCTGTGCGAAGGACAAAAGGGTAAATCTGGAATTTAAAACACCCAGGTTTATCCCGAAAATTAGTATAAATATTGCTAAAAAAATTCCTATATTCTTTACTTTTCCACTTTGTATCATATTTCTTATATTTCCTTACGGATATGTTTATCTCTTGTATTTTTTACCTTATTCTGGCTTCTGAATTCTGGCTCTTGGCTTCTCTTTTCTTTACTAACGACTACTTTATCTTGCATCTTATCCTAACTGGTTAACCGGTAAACAGGTTAACTGACTAACTAATTCAATCGGTCAATTGGTAAATCGGTGCATTGACTCACTTCTTCTCCGCTCCTAATATAATAAATATCCCCAAAATACTAAAAACGATATTGGGCAGCCAGGCCGCCAGAAAGGGGATTAACATATCTCCCCGTCCCATGGATCTGGTAGTGGAAAGGAGGAGATAATAAAGTAAGACCAAAACAATGCTTAGGATTACTCCCGTAGCTTTGCTCCCTCTTTTTACCCGCAGGCCCAAAGGTACTCCCAGCAGTACAAAGATTAATCCGCTAAAAGGGATAGAGTATTTCATATAGAAGTCTACTTCAAAATTTTTAGTATCTGCACCTGCCTGTTGCAAAATATCTATCTGCTGCTTTAATTCTTTACTGCTCATTTCCTGGGGAGTCCTCTGATTTTTAAAGAATTTTTGCAGGTCTTCTTTGACAATTATATCCATATTGGTAAAACTCATCTCGTAAGTAATCTTACCCTCTTCATCGTAATTATATATAGTTCCATTCTCCAGTTTCCAGGTATCAACCACCCACTTGCCACTCTTGGCAGTTATCATTCGGGGAAATCTTTCCCGAGTCATTTCATAAATCATGATATCCTGCATAATCATATTTTGTTCATCAAGCCGGTTTATGTAGAAATAACGATTTTCAGCATCACGGAAAAAGACATTTCGCCTGATGTTAGGTGGACCTTTCTTTAATACAATCTCCCGGATAATATTCTGGGAGATATGGTTAGCCTCAGGAACAATATAATCATTAATTGCAAAAGCCAAAATACTTATGGCAAAAGCTGCAGTTACAAAAGGAATCATTATCCGGCGTAGGCTTATCCCCCCCGCTCTCATAGCAGTTATTTCACCATCTGTAGATAGGCGGCCAATAGCTAGTTCACTGGAGGCTAGCAAAGATATAGGGAAGGTTACTACCAGAAATGCCGGAAGTCGATAGGCTAATAATTTGACAATATATTGCCAGGGTACCTTCTTGTTAATCAACATATCCGTTAACTCAAAGAGAGTCTGCATAACTAACATAATGGTTAAGGCGGCAACAGCCAGCGCCACAAAACTCATTACTTCCTTTACGATATAGCGGTCTAATATCTTAGTCCGCGGAAACTTCCCGATTGATATATTTATAGCCATCACCCCGTACTGTAAACATTTTTCTAAGTATATCATATTTTTGTTTTTTACAAAAATTAAAAAAGTTGCCCAAAGGTGCCTGGCACCTTTGGTTAACTTTTTTAATTTGCCAAAGACGGATATGTATTATATAATTTAAGGGATTAAAAATTAAGGAATAAGAAGGAGATATAGAGAGTAGAAATATGAAAAATAATGCAGGTAAAAAGAAAATAACATTTTCTTTAATAATGGGTATTGCTTTTTCTTTGCTTTTTATTCTTATAGCCCAGACTTTACCATCACACAGCGATAGAGCTATTGCCCTGGCCGGCTCTGGTCCATCTATTTACTTCCTGGAAGATTCCTGGGATTTTGGAGAAATTACTCCTGATGAACTCCCTACCCATACCTTTAAATTTAAAAATATCGGTGACGAAGTTTTAATCATTAAAGGAACCAGGGTTAGCTGCGAATCCTGTATTGACCCCATTATCTCTACCGGAGAACTTAACCCGGGAGAAGTGGGAGAATTAAAGATTACTGTTAATTCTCTGGACATGATAGGGCGTTTTACTAAACGGATTTACGTGGAATCTAATGACCCGGTTAACCCTCGCGCAGTAATTACCGTTTCCGGGTTTATCAAAGAAAAAAATGAACCTGTTGTCCAGAACCAGTCACAACCCAAGCCTCAAGTTCAGCCCCAACCCCAGATTCCCTTTAGAATAGGAATGTCTTATTTTGGCAAGGGAGAATACGATAAAGCTATTATTGAATTTGAAAAATCAATTGAATTAGACGAAAACCATATAGAGAGCTACTATTACCTGGGGCAATGTTACCTGCAAAAAGGCATTATAGAATATAACAACAAAAATATTTTTAAAGCTTACAGTCTATATAGAAAAAGCAATAAGATAGCAGAGCAAGTTAT
>JABUBN010000226.1_pt1 | contig 15845 bp, 15 predicted proteins | sample 7240341 | NCBI WGS metagenome assembly JABUBN01 (sample SAMN07256345, study PRJNA390944) | subsurface metagenome | isolation source: Methane hydrate marine sediment | place: Pacific Ocean: Eastern North Pacific, ODP site | reverse complement strand
TTCTGCGATATCCTTGCCGGGGGTATAGAAATGGATCTCTCCGTCCAGATGAGTGCCCACGTGGTTGGAGTGGGTGACCAGCTGGCCGTTGGCGCCGTTGGGGGCCAATCTTTTAAAATACTTGATCTGAAGCGGCTCGTAAGTCGGCCAGGGCGGCGTTCCTATTCCGAACGGAATTGTCAGATCGATGAACTTCATTGCGTCCTCCTCGTTTCCAGTACCCCCGAAACATTATCAGGGGCATTGTGGCTCCCAATTTTAGTGTTTTCGACAACTGGATCCATGAGCCCGCTTTTCTCTGCGGTGTAATAGCGGGAAGAATGACCAAATCCAATACCCTGGGTGTTGTGGCAGCCATTCCAATCGGCGAAGTAAACAGGCTGGTCAATGCCTTCAAGGCCGGCGCCCTGTCGGTGAATCCCGATATCAAGGTCAAGATCGCTTATATCGGCAGTTGGTTTGATCCTCCAAAAGCCAAGGAGGCTGCTTTTGCCCAGATCGAGGCAGGGGCCGACCTGATCTATGCTGAACGCTTCGGTGTATTTGAGGCCGCAAAAGAGAGGGGTGTTCTGGCCTTCGGTAACATGTCAGATCAGAATGAAATGGCGCCCGATGTAGTGATTTCCGGTCCGGTCTGGAATATGTACCCCACAATCGAATATGCCATTGATATGGTCAAAAAAGATGCCTGGGTCTCCATGGATCTCGGTGAATGGTCCATGATGGCTAAAGGCGGTTCCAGCCTGGCGCCCCTTCACGTTTTTGAGCAGAAATTACCGGCGGCTGTTATCAAAGAGGTAAGAGATCTGGAACAGAAAATTCTCAACGGTACTTTCCGCGTTCCGGTTGTTGAGGAACCACCCATTTCCGATTAAAAGGTTAGATTATTTCAAGGCCGGTGAAACTAAAGTTTTGCCGGCCTGCTTCACTTTTAGACAGCAAATATTTCTTGAGGTAGAGTAATGGCAGATAAGGCAAATCCGGTTGTTGCAATGCGCTCAATCACCAAACGATTTTTAGATGTAACAGCCAATAATAAAGTCAATTTCGACCTCTTTCCCGGTGAGATCTGTGCTCTCCTGGGAGAAAATGGCGCCGGAAAAACTACATTGATGAATATCCTCTTCGGCTACTACACCTGTGATGAGGGCGAGATATTCATTAAAGGGAAAAAAACCGAGCTGACCTCTCCCCGAGATGCAATTTCACAGGGTATCGGCATGATCCACCAGCATTTTACTTTAGCGCCCTCGCAGACTGTACTGGAAAATATCATAATCGCCACTAAATCAAGCAAGGGTCTCTTCCTGGATCTTAAAGCAGCAACGGAAAGACTGCTGCATCTTCAGGAGAGGTTCGGTCTTCAAGTTGATTACCAGGCCAGGGTGTGGAGCCTTTCTGTAGGTGAGCAGCAGAAGGTGGAAATACTTAAAGCCCTGTACCGGGAAGTAGATATACTTATAATGGATGAGCCTACTGCTGTGCTTGCTCCAATTGAAATAAGGGAATTATTTAAAACCTTAAAGTCATTAGTAAAAGAAAATAAATCCGTAATTTTTATTTCCCACAAATTAAATGAAGTTATAGAGATCTGTGACCGTATTCTGGTTTTAAGAAGCGGGGAAGTCGTTGCTGAAAAAATCAAAAAAGAAACCAGTACCAGGGAATTGGTAAATCTAATGGTTGGCAGGGAAATGTTGGAACTGTTGGAAAAGAAGAAGATCTCTGCCGGTGAAGCGGTCCTGGAAATTAAGGAGCTTACTGTAGTAAATGACAAGGGGCTGGAAGCAGTCAAAAAAGTCGATCTACTGGTGCGAAAGAAGGAAATAGTGGGTTTAGCAGGGGTTTCCGGAAATGGACAGAGCGAGCTCTGCCAGGGTATGGCCTTAATGATCATGCTCGTTTTCCTTCTCTTAACTGAATATAAGATAAAGGCGGTACGAAAATGATCGCTGAAATATTCAATATAGCCTTTATTACCGGACTGATCGGTGCCGCAATGCGTATGGCCACGCCAATTATTTTTGCCACCCTGGGAGAGATCATATCTGAACGCTCCGGCGTTCTTAACTTAGGTATTGAATGCATCATGCTCATGGGAGCCATGACCGGTTTTTTGGTTACCTATATCACCGGCTCACTCTGGGTGGGTGTAATAGCTGCCGCTTTGGTTGGTATGGTGATAGCTATGCTTATGGCCCTGCTCGCCGTATACCTGGGTTTAAGCCAGCATGTTTCCGGACTTAGTATCACCCTCTTTTCCACCGGTTTAGCTATGTTTATCTACCGCCTTTATATAGGCTCTCCCATTATTCCGCCCACTGTACAGCCCTTTACCCAGGTGACCATACCCCTACTTTCCAGGATCCCGATTATCGGAGATGGCCTGTTCAACCAGTATCTATTGACCTACCTGGCCCTGCTGTTGATCCCGGTTATTTCCCTTATCCTCTACAAAACACAGGTGGGCTTAAAGATCAGAACCGTGGGTGAGAATCCCTTTGCCGCTGACACGGTATGGGTTAATGTAAATCTGACCCGTACCCTCTGTCTGGTAGCCGGCGGCGCTCTCATGGGTATAGGCGGCGCCTTCCTGACACTGGCACATCAGAATATGTTCCTCATCGATGTAATCGGAGGCCGCGGCTGGGTCGCCATTGCCATGGTCATTTTCGGCAACTGGGATCCTTTAAAGGGAGCCCTGGGTGCAATTATGTTCGGTTTCCTCGATGGCCTGCAGCTCCGGCTCCAGGGCCTGGGTTTCAGGGTTCCCTTTGACATCTTCCTGATGATCCCTTATATATTGACTATTGTAGCCCTGGTTATTGTATCCAGGAAGTCAACTGTGCCGGCCGGGCTGCTCAAACCCTATAGAAGGGAGGAAAAGGGGGGTTAGCGGGCGCCCCACAGGCACAGGCTCCTCCTATATTCTTATCTGCCGGTTACCTCTTTACCATCCTTGATTACATGCAGGGGTGCTTCATGATTGGTAAGAGTTTCCCAGACACTCCCGGCATTGGCAACCACCAGGTTGGCCTTATTTCCCTCTTCAAGTGTGAAATTCTTAATTCCCATAGCCCGGGCCCCATTCACAGTGATCAGGTCATAGAGTATTTCCATTTCTTCAAAGGTGGTCATCCACAGCAGGTGTGCGGCCAGGAAAGCCACTTCCGGCATATTATTGCGGCCGAAGGGATAATAGGCATCCGCAATATCATCCTGCCCTAAAGCCACGGCCACACCGCCATCATAGAGATCCCGTACGCGCGCATGTAATGGACCGGTCTGCGGATCACTCACAATGCCTATTTCAGCCTGCTTCAGCAGGGCAGCGATCTTTCTGAAGTAAGGTTCGGGATAGAGCTGCATTGCCCTGGCATGGTGTACCATTACCCTTCCCTGCCATCCTTCCTTTATAGTTTTAACGGCGAGCATTTCCAGGGTTCTTAAACCGGGATCACCGGCATCATCGATAAGCATAGAGACATCACGGTCATATTTTTTGGCCAGGTTAAACATCAGGTCAATATGAGTTTGAGAATCTTCATCGGTAAATTCGATCCAGGGAATACCCCCCACAACATCGGCGCCGAGTTCCATGGCCTCTCTTACATAATCCTCAGCCCCGGGATCTCTTACTACACCATCCTGGGGAAAAGCAACAACCTGGAGCTCAACAGAATCTTTAAACTCCTCCCTGGCCTTGATCAGGGCTTTTACACCTTCGAGTTTGGCTTTCGTATCCGTATCGGCAAATGCGCGTATATGGGTATTGCCGAATTTAACAGCCAGTTTTACCGCCCGGCGAACATTCTCAATAATCCAGCTTTCGTCATACTTTTCCTTTACCTTTGCTGCTAACTCAATTGCAGTCATGGCCCCGCCCATGGATCCCCCCTGGTAGGCGGTTAGAGCTTCCTGCCCTACCATAGTCAGGGTATATACTTTGCAGAGATGCAAATGTCCGTTTATATAGGATTCAGTTACCAGTCTACCGGCAGCATCTATGGTACTGTCAGCTTTATCATTCAGGCCTTCTGCAATTCGGGAAATCCTACCATCTTTGATACCAATATCCACAAGTTTTTCTTTAGAAAATCGGGTTCCGGCATTTTTTATAAGTAAATCAAAACTCATCAATGACTCCTTATAAATTATTATTATAGAGATTAGTCATTATAGTTCATAGTTGTCATTCAATACAATACTTAAGAGAAGTTCCAGAAAATATCATTATCGCCAAACCGCCTGTGCTGTGCCGCTTCTAAGAGATGATCACTCTTTATCACGGCAGAAGCTGCCAGATCGGCAATTGTTCTGGCAACCTTTATAATTGAGTGGCAGGCCCTGGAGGACAGCCCCAGCTTTCTGGCCGTTTGAGCCATCAGCAGCATTCCCTGCTTATCCAGGGTACAGAACCCGGACAACTGGCCCGGGGGAATACGGGAGTTCCAGGAAAAGCCCAATCCGCGGTATCTCTGCCTCTGAATATTAACCGCCCGTAAAACCCGCGCCCGCACTTTTGCACTGGATTCACCTTTTTCACCAACCAGCTCCTCTGCCGGCACAGCCTGCAAAGGAATTCTGATATCAATCCTATCCAGAAGGGCTCCCCCGATCTTTTTCCAATAGCGATGAATCTCACTGGTGGTACAGATACATGCCAGCCCTTTCTGACCCAGGTTTCCACAGGGGCAGGGATTAATTGCCAGTATTAGCTGAAATGAAGCCGGAAACCAGAGTTTTGAGCCTGCGCGCACAATAGTGACTTTGCCCTCTTCAACGGGCTCCCTCAGGCTCTGCAGTAGAGATACATTAAACTCAGGCGCTTCATCGAGAAAGAGGACTCCCTCATGAGCCAGAGAAACTTCACCGGGACCTGTAAGAGCGCCGCCGCCTATTATTCCCTCTTTCGAGGCAGTATGATGAGGTTTACGAAATGGAGGATAGCGAATCAGCCCTGTACAATCCGGGAGAATGCCGGCCAGAGAATGGATGCGGGTCACTGTAAGGGACTCTTTCTTAGTAAGTTGCGGCAGTATGGTTGGAAATCTGCTCACCGACATACTTTTTCCGCTCCCGGGAGGTCCGAAGAGCAGCAGATGATGCCTGCCCGCCGCTGCCACCTCCAGTGCCCGCTTCATAAATTCCTGCCCCCTGATATCAGAAAAATCCCCATAGCTGCTGTTTAAATACAAATCAGAGGATATAGGAATAGGAACAGGGTCACATTTTTCAGGCTTGAGCTGGTTCTTCTTAGTAATGCCGGAAAATATCTTAGCAGCTTCTGATAGAGAGGAGATCCCGAAAATCTCTCCACCCTTTAGCCCTTGAGCTTCCCTTAAGTTTTCTTTGGACACAATAAAATAATTTGTTCCATTCTCTAATCCACAACCCACAGCTGAAAGCACACCGGTAGTAGAACGCACATCTCCACGCAGGTTAAGCTCTCCGAGCACCATGATCTTCCGGGTAATATCAAAGGGAATTTGTTTTGATGCCGCTAATATTCCAAGCGCCATAGAAAGATCATAGGCAGCTCCCTCTTTGCGAATGCCGGCAGGAGCCAGGTTAACCAGGATCCTATCTGCCGGATAAGAAAAACCGCTGTTGCGGATAGCTACCCTGACCCTCTCTTTAGCCTCCCGTACGGCAGTATCGGGAAGACCAACAATATCTATACCGGGTATGCCCCGGCGAATATCCACTTCAACAGAGATCAGCCGGCCATTGATCCCCAAAGGTGCATGGCTAATAATTACAGATAACATTTACCCCCCTGTATTATTAAAAGGGGTTTTAAGAGGTGCTGCTTTTATATTTTATTTTTTTTATTTCTTCCTGAACCAAACGGTCACACCGCTCATTAAACTCATGACCGCTGTGGCCTTCAAGCCAGTGCCAATCCATTTTCATTGTACCGGACAAAGCTTTAAGCTTTTTCCACAGATCCTGATTTTTAACCGGTTTTTTCGAAACAGTAAGCCAGCCATTCCTTTCCCATTTATCTATCCACTCACTGATTCCCCTCTGTACATAACGGGAATCGGTGTAGAGATCTATTTTACTCTGCTGCAATTCCGGTCTTGCCCCTATTTCTATTAATGCAGAGATAACAGCGGTTAATTCCATCCGATTATTGGTAGTAGCCTCTACCGAGCCGGAGTTCTGTAACCGGAATGATTTTTTAAGAATTATAAAAGACCAGGCGCCGGGCCCCGGATTACCGGAGCAGCCGCCGTCAGTAAATATCTTTATACCAGCCATGAACCCTCTGCGTCGTGTTTCTGCCTCATTATTCCAGGACTCAATTTCTTTCTGAAGCAAAAAGGAATTGAATTATAGTGCCGCCATCACTCTTACTGCGTATATTAACCTGGCCCGAGTTGCGCTCGACTATGGTCTTTGCAAAATAAAGGCCAAGGCCCTCATGATCAACCTTGGTAGTAAAAAAGGGGTCAAAAATCCTTTTTATATTCAGATCATCAACACCAATCCCCTGATCTTCAATGATAATGCTGACAGCTCCATCTTCTTCGATAAGTCTTACGATAATTGCCTGTTCATAGCCCTGGTTGGCCTCCACGGCATTTTCCAAAACATACTCTATAGCTTGAATTAGTTCCGACGGATAACATTTTATCTTTGCTGAAGAGTTTATCTGCAGCTCTAAAATCATCTGCGGATATCTCTGCCGCATCTCCAACTCGCTGTTTTTAACCAAACGCATTACTTCCACACTTACCGGTATACTTGACCGGCTTCCGGTCAGAGATACGAGCTTACGGATAAAATCCTTTATCAGCAGACTACCCTCTTCAACAATACTCATGAAGCGTCCTATTTCTGTCTCGTGCTTCACAAGCTCTTCCCGGGGTAGAGCCTCGCTGGATTTCAAACTTTTAAAGAGGGTATTGAGCCTGTTCTCCATGGAGCCCAGTCCGCTGGAAATAAAATTAGCGGGATTATTTATTCGATGAGCGATACCGGTAATAATTCCCCTGAGCTCCCTTATTTTATTCGTTTGAAAAGTCCTTAACTGCTGGCGGTTCAGCTCATCAACAATAATAAGCAGCTCCATGTTGCGTTTTTCCAGGGCAGCGGAATACTTCAGCGATTTGCTGTAGTGAGCTTTGTAAAAAACCCGCTCGACCAGGGTGCTGATAAGCGTCCTGATCGGCACCAGAAAAACGAACAGCAGAGAGGTTACCAGGAATCCCGCCACCCTTTCAGTAAGTCCATAGTTGGCAATAAAAAGCCTCAGCACCGGTTCGTAGAGGATGGCAAAAAAAGCGAGTATTATTAAAAATAATACACTATAGACAATATAGCGATTTATAAAGTATTTGATATTAAAGACACGATGTTTTATCAAACCAATAACAAAAAACAGAGGAACAAATACCAGGAAAAGGCTGGCAAAATTACCCATACTCATGCGCAACCCTTGAGAACCGCCAACGATCAGGGGCAGCTGATCCAGGAAAAAATAGGGAGGAATTGCTATTAAAAATCCAGCCAGGATCCACTCGATCTGCCGCTTATCGCTTAAGTGGGGGGTTTTAATATAGGCGCTTACCAGTAAGGCGGTATAGGCAATATAGGCGATAGCATCAGAAATATTATTTAATTTACCTAAATAACGATACTGGACCAGCCAGGATTCCTGCCCGCTCCAACTCCACATGGAGAAGTAATACAACCTTAAGGCTATGAAAAAAAGATATATTCCCAGAATCCCCCAGATAAACGTTAAACGTATTGTGCGCTTGAAGCGCGGGAATGGAAAGTACAGCCCAAAAAAGAACATAAACCACGAGGTCAGTTTGCCGAAGTGGATTAATAAATTTGAAAATAAACTCTCATAATAAAATGGCTTAACACAGGTAAAAACCAGGTAAAAGAGAGCGGCAAGGGCAATAAAATTGGAAGCTATATCCTCCGGCAGATTAAAGGTAAGATAAAATACCGTAAATGCTAAAGCAATGGCAAATATTAAAGTAAAGAGCCAATCAATCCTGGCAGGGTTAATTACAGGCTGAATATATACTGTTCGTTCGCCTGATTCCCTGCTGAAAACCTTGACTTCTACAGGATCAAAATTCCATACTTCTGCATCCGCCAGTACCACATCTCGGCTGCCCTTGATGGGCCGGCCATCGATCTCCAGTATTACATCCTTACCGGGATTGAGCCCCGAGGCAACTGCCGGCGAAAAAGGGGTTTTAGGCGAAAAAAGCACCTCTCCCTGATCATAAATCACTTCAGGGTAATTAACTACCAGCCCGGTATTGGGTTTAAAGAGGTAGCGTACAAAATAAGCGGCTGAAAAAGAAGAGAGAAGCAGAGCAAAGGAAAATAGAATTAAAAAGCGCCATTTGAATTCTAAAAAATGCCTTAAGGATCGCTCTTTCATCAGCAGCTACTCTTCTTCAACTAATAACCGGGAACTTTCATACGTATTATTCTCCTGCCGTCAAAATCAGCCGCCGGCACAAAATAATCTTTTAACCGTACAGGCAGATACTGAAAGACTTCTTCGGTAACATAAAGATTGCCTTTTTCAGCATATTTCTGTCCCAGGTGAAAAAGGGAATTCAGCGTATCCGAGATAACTTGTCCGGTATTCTCTTTAACATATACCAGGTTGCCGGCATGGAGCACAATACGCATGGAGATAAAAGTGGGGAAAAGTGAAGCTTCCACATCGTAAAGCTCTTTAAAAAGTCTCATTCTGTAAACGCTGTAAATAAAATCATTACTATACGGAGAAAAAGGGAAAAGTACAATCCCGCCAAAACGGGACCAGATCCAGAGCCTGCCGCCGTAAGGTCGAAGAGAGGATTCAACATAATCTCTGAAAGAGTTGAGGGCAACAGCGAGGTTACTGGCCCCATATTTCTTCTCCATCTCCGACCTGCCATCCAGCTCAATATACATCAGGAAAAAGGCATATTCTTTGCCGGGAACAATTTCCCGCCAGCCTTGCTTAACCGGAATCAGATCGTTTTGTATTGCAGCCTGTTCTTTATCCGGAGGATTATCAATAATTACATTTCTGTATTCCTTCAGATATTTTTGAACACCTTTGATTCTCTTCAGCGAAATCTCATCTTGAATTACACTTGAACCGGCATAATCAACACCGCCCTGCCGGAATAAGGCGCCGATATCCCTGGTCTGATTTTGCGGATCGATCAATCCCCAATAGACTCCACGTTTCCGGCTGAGAAATCTGGACAAACTGCCAGTCTCTTCTTCCGAAAGGCCGCTTCGATCCAGATATATTAAAGTAGGAATATTCTTAATTTCAGCCAGGTTGACCCTCTTTTTAAGCTCATTAAGTGAATAATATGCCGGATCGGAAAAAAACTTGTTCCTGCGGAATGGGCTAAAATAATCACAGGCCCGGCTGTTATCCGAGAAAATCAGAAGTTCCACTATTCACTCCCATCTCAATCGATATTTATATAGAAAGTTCTGAGATGATATTTGAAATGGCCGAAAAAAGTTGGCCAGTTTACCACCGAGATCGCTATACACTCCCGGTGAAATTGTGAGACTATCCGCCTCTGTCTGCTGTGATTCAATCAAGTTGACCCTTTTCAGAGTCTCACTTTCAATCTGCTTAGTATTATTGAGGAACCGGCACTGGCCGGTATGTACGGCAGTGCGCAAGGATAGTGGTTTTTTGATGGGCCTTTCCAGCAAATTGTACAGAAAAAGCTCCAGGAGCACCTCGATGCCGCAGATTGTTGCATCAATATTCTTATTGGAAAAATAGAAGGCAGCCAACCCGCCATCGCCCTCCCAGCTCCAGATGCGTCCCTCTCTATTTTCCACCAGCCGGCCGAAAAGCTCCTGCAGATCAGAGTAGAGCCGGGAAATCTCTTTTTCAGGATACATCCTGACCAGTTCCGTGTTACCTACAATATCCACCCTCAAGAAAGAAAAATCGTAAAATGAACCCTCACGCAGGACGCCCCATCCCTTGGTTTTTACCCCTTCTCCCGATTCAATAAAAATCCCATCTTCAATCCTATAGGCGTATCCCACAGATTCTATTTCTTTTATTATCTGCGGCAGCAAATTGATGGGAATTTTTCTGCCCATTTCACCATTTTCATGCACATCTATTAATACTTCTACAAAGCTAGTCAGAAGACCGCTCTGCTCAATATCGCGAACAATCTGCCGGGCTGCATCGATTTGAGGTATGGCGATGCTCTCAGGAAAGCCGCTTCTCTGATAGAGGTCGTAACCAGGTATAACCCTGGCGGCCAGTTTTACCATTCGATGAACATGCATGGAACGGGCCATGGAATCGATTATCATTCTTACCAGATAAGGACTTTTTTTCACGGCTCCAGCTCCGGGAGATCCAGACCGGCCGGTATCCTGGCCGGCCGCATTTTACTGTCAACACAGACCCAGGTTACCTCAGCCTCTGCTATTACTACTTCATTATTAAGTACGGTATGTTTAAAAACTCCGCTTGCTTTATTTTTTTTAACCGGCACGGTGATGATATCAAGAAGATCACCCTCTACTGCCTGGCGCTTATAATCTATACACAATCTGGCTACGATCAGGCTAAACCCCATTTCCCTGAAGGTTTTCAGAGTGATCCCTGCGGAATTGAGAAACTCATGGCGGGCATATTCCATATAGTTGAGATAAACAGCATTATTCACATGACCGTAACTGTCGCATTCATACGCCCGTACGGTCAAAGAACACTTATGCTCCAAATTAGCTTTCTCCTTTTTGCCGGGCTGCTGCCGGCCGAACAATGAATAATTGACAACCTATGGCTTTTTCCCCCTGCAGACACCAGTTTATAATCTAAAAGGAATTGTAATTAGTTACCAGCCGTGGGTCAAGTGCCTGCTTTTCACCAGATGACCCTGGCAGGATACCGGCGGATCAATGGATCAGGCGTTAAAATCAAGCATTCATGAATGATGGCCTGCGCAACAAGGAGACGATCAAAGGGATCCCGATGGATGCTCGGCAGTTTGCCAATATGAAGTACTGTCTGCTCATCGATTACCAGACTATCGATACGGTGCAAATGGCGTTGCTTCACGATGTACTGATCCGGGGGTTGTTTCAGTATGAGACGTCCCAACCCGTGCTTGATTACGATCTCCCAGACCGAGGCTGGACTGAGAAAAACCTCGTTATCAGACTCAACGATCATGGATCGAGCTTTGTTAGACAGGCGGTCGTCACCCTCAGTCAGCCATAGAAAAGTGCACGTGTCCAGAAGGAGCCTCATACACCCTTACCCTGGAAGAGATCCAGCACCTCGTCCGGCAGAGGATCGAAGAAGGAGTCCGGAATCGTTACCAGTCCCCTTCCCAGACCGATAGGACGCGGTTCACACGGCTTCTCGATAATCGGTTTGATTTCGGCAACGGGTTTACCCCGGCGGCATAATACAACCCTGTCACCTTTTCTGAGGTTGGCAACATGTTTCGACAGGTGGGTTTTTGCCTCCTGCATGTTAAGAATAACTGTAGACATGGTTGGATAGTAAACCAGATTTCTGGTTTTGTCAATACCATTAACCGGCAGTCAGCGGGTTGAGATCAATGCTATCTGGAAAAAGTCCTTTTCAAACCTGAACGGTTTTGCCCTGGGCTCCTGTTTCTTTTAATTATTGACACTATCAGCAAAAGCCTGTTATATTCCTATAATTGTTGGCGGCGTAGCTCAGATGGTAGAGCGAGCGGCTCATATCCGCTGGGTCAGGGGTTCAAGTCCCTTCGCCGCTAATTTTTTTATATGTAACCATCTTAAAGAAAATTGATCTAAAGAATAATGGCTTCATTTGTAAGAGATAAACAGTATTACAAGTTCTGCTCTTACGGTTTTCTCAAGAATCTTCGTTTTTTTGATCCCTTTATAATTCTCTTCTTCCTTGAAATGGGTTTCTCTTTTCTGCAGATAGGCACTCTCTTCGCTATACGGGAGATCGCCACCAATATCCTGGAAATCCCCACCGGGGTGGTGGCCGATTCCTACGGAAGAAGGAAATCAATGGTGATGTCCTTCCTCTCCTATATTCTCTCATTTTTGATCTTCTTTTTTTTCCCCAGCTTTTTCTACTACACTCTGGCTATGCTCATGTTTGCTTTAGGCGAAGCTTTCAGAACCGGGACCCATAAGGCCATGATCCTGGAATATCTGCAGGTAAATAATATGCAGGAGAGTAAAATTGAATATTATGGCCACACCCGGGCCTGCTCGCAATTGGGATCGGCGCTTTCCGCTTTGATTGCTGCGGGAATTGTTTTTTACGCGGGCAGCTACCGTATAGTCTTCCTTGCCTCGGTAATACCCTATATTGCAAATCTTTTTTTGATATTAACCTATCCTAAGGAACTGGATGGCTCAATTGAGCGTGAAAAAACCGGGAATACTCTCAAAGACAGCATGGTTCAGATAGTCAATACCCTGAGAATCTTTGCTGCAATTTTTAAGAATCCCAGTTTCTTGAAAATATTGATCAATTCATCATCCTTTGATTCAGTGTTTAAAACTGTAAAGGATTACATACAGCCAATTCTGCAGAGCCTGGCTCTATCTCTTCCGGTTCTTCTATTACTTGCCGACAACCGGCGGGTGGCCCTTATAACCGGTATAGTCTACTCACTGCTCTATCTGTTAACCTCTTTTGCTTCCGGCAGAGCCGGCCTGGTGCGCAGGATAATCCCTTCTTTACCTCGGGCCATAAACCTTACCTTTATTCTGGGCGCTCTTTTTATCATTGCCACCGGGGTGCTCCTTTTTTCCGGATTCACCGTAATTTCAGTAGTACTTTTTATTCTTTTCTATATGCTCCATAACCTGCGACGTCCTCTTAGTATTGGCTATATCAGTGAGCTTATTTCAAACAGAGTAATGGCAACCGGGTTATCAGGGGAATCTCAGTTAAAAACAATACTGGTCGCCCTGCTTGCCCCGGTAATGGGCTCTATAGCTGATGCTTTGGGTATTGGGCCGGCTTTATTGATAATGGGATTTCTGCTGCTGATCCTTTTCCCGCTGCTGAAAATTAAAAGCAGAGAGGATTAAGAACTGCCCGGCCCAACCGGCCCAAATAGAGGTTGCACGAGGTTGTGAGACAACCTCAATTCGTATGCAAAAAAAAGCCCCGACCTTTTTGATCCGGGCGCCTTGTTTTCGGACGAGGCAACCGTTTTTCGTCTCAGCTCTGTTTCAACGGGGATTCGACGCTGCTGCCGACGGCCGCAGCAAGAGCCTGCGGCGGAAGGCCTTCACCAGAATATCATCCCGGATTTCGCGTTTATCCGGCGTGCCCCGGTTATCCCAAAAGAGGTTGTCCGGTTCTTCGAGCAGATAGAAGAAGGCATTCTTGAATCTGCTCTGTCCTTTGGACTGCCAGTCGCTCTCCGGATACTGATCCTTGAAGGTCTCTTCAACCAATTCGATCCAGAAGTAGCTGTACAGAACAGCCTCGGCACTGTCCATATCCATGCGTTTGTTCCAGGCTCCAGGGCGGTCCAGCGTAAGGTCAGGACAGTAAAGCCCATGTTTTCAGGGAACTCGCTTTTGGTCTCCGGAAGAACAAAAAAGTTGTTCAATCTGTCCCAGGATTTTAGATCGGTCATGACCGGGCCGTGCCGGGTATACCGTACCCTCATCCGATAGGGTTCTTCCTCTTTGTTGATCTCGATTTCTTCATAGATTATATCCATGTCCACCCATTCGCCGTTGACCTCGTATTGGTCGGGATCGGAGGGATTGATCCGCTCGATATACAGATCCTGTACGTCGCCGGCCAAATTGGTTAGCCCCCAGGCAATGCGGTCATTGTGGCCGGCGATAACACCGAACACGCCGGGAAAAGAGAAGCCCCTCAGATGAAAGGGACAGCGTTCGGTTCGACCCACCTGTCCGTCTTCGGTAATGCCGTGGAGGCCGATTTCGTACCAAACAGACGGCATCTGGATGCCCAGGTGCATGTCGTTGGCCAGTAGGGGTTTTCCCGATTTGGTTCGTTTGCCGGAAATGACCCAGTTGTTGGAGCCGATCCCGTCAGTGCCGAAAACCGCTAGAAGGAGCAAAGCAATGGCTCCGGCAACGATGATGAGATTGCGAATCCACTTTTTCATAATCCTCCCCTTTAACATTGCTCTCTCCGGTTCTTCTCCGGAAAGTAGATATCGCCTGCAGGACTGCAGTGACTACTTCATATTATCGCTGCTGATTACGGAGCTGTCAAATAAAAGACGAGATTATCTATTGTTCCTCTTCGATGCGTATCCTAACGGTCATCACCGAATCCGAAGAAATGCGGGAGATTCTCCTATCACTCGGGGAGCTCACCGGTCGAGCCACTGGGCGGTTTTCACCAACCCGAGAAACTCCTTCCTATACCACTCAAGGTCAGCACCGAGGGACTGCTCGGCGAGATCGAGGACCAGGTCATAGCTTGCAGTACCTCTGAGATCGGAGTCGCGTAGAATCTGAGCAAAGGCCGCCACCGCGGCGGAGTAGAAGAACCGCTCGCAACGCCCAGCGCCGGTTCGCCGGGTTGCAGGCATAAACCTGTGTACCCGGTCCTATGGTTTCGATGGCTACCGGACCGGATTCGGTCCACACCTCTGTACCGGCGGGAAAACAGCCACCACCACCACCACTGCGATACGCCACCCCTTGAATTGATATCGTGTCATCACTGACTACAAATCCCTGTTTCTCAACGGCCAAGGTATGATCTCTACCAACATTGAGGTCGTACACGGTTTTCGTGCCTGAGGTTCTTTGAACATCGGTTACTTCCGCCCGGGCATAGTCTTTCAGCAATAGGATATCTCCCGGTTTCAATTGCTCGGCAGCGAGCCAGACGGTGTTCGCAGAGGTTTTGATATGTGGTCTGTAATCGGAGGTGAACGTACCGGCAACAAAGGAGCCGAATCCGCCTGGATTGTTCCGAGTACCCGTATCGAGGCATCCCACTAATCCGAAAACGATTGCCAGAACAACGCAAACCATTGCAGCTTTATTTTTCATAGCTCTCCCCCCTCGAAGAATTGGCCCCGTGGTGGAATAATAAGTTTGATACTTCATCGTAGTCCCAGAAGCGGGCGATGAAAATGGCGCATACCCTCCCCCTCCAATGGTCTGACAGTGACCATCTTACAGTGGATTGCGGATCGCGCGCCGGTTTTTCGGTAGCGGTCTCTAACTCCTTACATCGTAAGGTTTTTTAGCAGGGGCAGGACTCGAACCTGCGACCTCCGGGTTATGAGCCCGACGAGCTGCCAACTGCTCTACCCTGCGTCGATTGAGCTTAATATAATCACTTATCCCTAAAGTGTCAAGTCCCTGCAGATATGCGCCCCCTTAACATAGCCCTCATTTATATTATGATCGTATAATCAAAGAAAACAAAGGAGATAGCTATGTTGAAGAAACTATTACTGGTAATGATTTGTCTTACTGTTCTCACCGGTCTGCTGATAGCCGGTGGAGCTAAAGAAGAGCCGGAAGGCCCGCTGCACATTATTGTAGCAACCGACGCCACCTTGCCGCCAATGGAGATGGTGGATGAAAGTAAAAATATCGTAGGTTTCGATATTGATCTGCTTAATGCCGCTGCAAAAGCCGGCGGCTTCACCGTTGAATTCCGTAATACCGCCTGGGACGGCATCTTTGACGGTCTTCCCACAGGCGATTATGACGCAGTAATGTCTTCTGTTCCCATCACAGAAGAGAGAAAAGAAACTATGGATTTTTCCATCCCCTACATTAATGCCGGCCAGATCCTGATAGTGCGCGCCGATACCAAAGGTGTAGAAAAACTGGCAGAC
>JABUBN010000224.1_pt1 | contig 15937 bp, 13 predicted proteins | sample 7240341 | NCBI WGS metagenome assembly JABUBN01 (sample SAMN07256345, study PRJNA390944) | subsurface metagenome | isolation source: Methane hydrate marine sediment | place: Pacific Ocean: Eastern North Pacific, ODP site | reverse complement strand
GTTTTCATTATCGACTAACAATTTATCTTTTTTTCTATCTCTTTTTACATTATTTAATTTATAATGGTTATTATTAAGATCTATTTGATAAGCATTTAAAAAATTATTAGTTCTTTTTATCTCTTTATCCAATTCTTGTAAATGATCACTTAAAGTTTTAAACAGTATGTCTATTATCGGAAATCTAAATAATTCTCTAAATTTTTCTTCTGTTATACAAAATTTTGAAACAAAAGATTCTCCTGGAATTTCATGTACAAATATCGATTCATTTAGATTATAGTCAATTAACAAATTTTTCTTTAAAAATTCCTCTGGATTTTGGATTACAGTTGTTTTTCTTACATTATTCTTTTCATCTAAGATTTGAAGTTTTACCTAAAAATTATGAAAACGACTTTAAAGATAATAAAAACAAATTAATTGAAGAAATTAAAAAGATAAAAAATGAAATAAATAAGTTTTTAGTTAACAAACAGGACATTTTACCCAAGCCAAATGATATAAATGAAAAAATATGGAAAGAGGTTCAATTTGCAGCAAATATTGAGGAAGAAATTATCAGTGCAAAAGAGAGATTCCAAAATTATGATATAAATATTAATACAATTAATCAAAAAATTAAAGAAATTGAAGATTATCTTGTACAATATGAAGAAAAATTAAAAGAATTAGAAAATGAAAAGAGTGCTATACTAGAATTATATGAAAAATTATCAGGTTCTGAAGAAGAAATTTTTAAAAAATTAAAAGAACGAATATTTAAACTAGTTAATAGTATCATCATTGAATTAACTGTTGAGAATATTGGAGCCCTTGATTTTGATGGAAAAGGAAATTTGGTAGTTATAAACTCTGCTTTTAAAAATGAAGAAAAAAAAGATTATGAAGATAAAACTATTAGTTATAAGGATTCAAAGAAGAAATTATCTCCAGGTATCTTAAGGAAAATAGACTTAGCCTTTTCTTTAGCACTTCTTTTTATTAATCGAGATGATTTAATAAGACCATTAAATATTTTAATTCTAGATAGCTTGAATTACTTAGATATAAAAGATATAAAATTACTCCTTGGAGATTTAGCCACAAAAACTGATTATCAAATCTTAGTTTTTAATACAGAAAAACCACAAAATCTAGCAGAAGAAACTAGTAAAACAGTTGAAATAATAAGAAATCCATTAATGCGAAAACCCAATGCAGTAAAAAATATTATAAAAAAAACTAATCTTACTCAATTTCTTTAAAAATAATGCTATGGACTTGCAATTTAAAAATATTTAATTAAATTGCTTTTTATATTGAAATTTCTGAATCAATAACTCAAGCCTCCATTTAAAAAGCTAAACGGTTAACTTATGATATCTCCTAATACATATATTTTAATATATGTATCGAAATAAAATTAAATTAATATTAAATTAAAAAAGTAAAAAACTATTATGGCATCAAATTTATCAGAAAGTTCCCAAAAGACAATTCCCGAATTTGACATTGGCGAGATTGTAAAAGCTCGAGATAGATTGTGGCGTATAGACCAAATTCATAAAATAGAAAAAGAAATTGAAGAAGTAAAGAAAAAATTTGTTTATTATTCTGTTAGCAATATTACAGGTCAACCATCGTCTCAAGTGCTGATTCCCGATATTGAAGTAATTAAAAAATCTGTTGTTCCAAAACCTTCCTCTGAAATTATTGGGTCTCCAATATATCAGAAGTTATTATTAGATGCAATTAAATTGGACTTAATTTACGGAACAACCTCCTTTATCAGCCTTCAAAATTCAAAGGTCATTCCAATATCTTATCAAATGGTTCCTGTTTTAATGGCATTAAATTTAAAAAATGTCCGATTGCTGTTAGCTGACGATGTAGGATTAGGGAAAACTGTTGAAGCGGGATTGATTTTACAGGAACTATTAGGTCGCAAGAGAATAAATAGAGTTTTATTTGTAACGCCCGCAAATCTTCGAGAACAATGGCAAACGATTCTCAAAAAGTTTTTTGGAATTGATGCCGTAATCATGTCTCGCAGGAATCGAAGAAAGTTAGAATCAGAGTTGTTAGTTGGTGGTAATCCGTGGGGTTACTATAATTTTGTAATTACTTCCATTGATTACGGTAAAAGATCAGGAGTTAAAGAAGAAATTTTTCAGTTTGATTGGGATATGATTGTTATTGACGAGGCTCACAATGTAATGCCACCTCATTTAGGCACAGACGACGAAAAATCTAAATCTTTTAAGCAAAGTTACGGTTTCGCAAAATTATTAGCTAATGAAGATAAATTTCCCCATTTTCTTCTGCTATCAGCAACTCCACATAATGGATACAAGGATTCTTTCACCAGTCTGCTTGAAATGATAGAGTCCAAAGGTTTTTCTGTAATTCAATTAGATTTTATTGATGGTAACTACCGACAAGATCCTACTTTGATAGAAAAAGAAGTATTAATCAAATTAAAACCTTATTTAGAGGATCAAAACTATGGATATGTCAAAGCAGTTTAATTCTAATAATTTCTTAAAATTTTTAACGAAAATTTATGATGAAACAAATTTTTTAAAACCAAGTAAATTGCATTTAAAAGATATTAAAAGATTGGTTTAAATGTGTATAAATCGTCCAAAAGAAAGAAGTTTTGGAAAAAAAGATAATCTATCCAAGTTAATTAAAGTGGGTGAAAAGACGAATAAAAGTAAATATGATTTTTTAAGATTGTTTTACACTAAATGGAATCAAATAACTAAGCCTCATCCCCGTGTAATTATTGATACCCATGCAGGAACAGGATTAGTAAATTTAACTCTTAAAAGTAATTTAACGAAAAAGAGATATTCTGAAGAGATTTATGGTTCTCCATTGATAGCGATTATTAAAACTATAAAAATTTCAAAAAACCTAAAAATAATATTAAATGAAGCTAATCCTGATAATTATGTATATTTAAGAAAATATTTAGATATAGTAGAGAATGAAGGTCTTCCAATCTTTGAAAGAATTAAAAAAAAGTTTCCTTATAAGTCTTTGGAAACAGGAAGAAAGCGAAAATTACATCAAAGCAAAAAAGAATATATATTTCCTGAATCATTTAATAAAAAAACTCCTTCTGGATATAAAAAAATTTTAATGTTTACTAAGGGAACGATTATTGAATATAATAAAAAAATTGAAGATAGTATCAATGATATTTTTTCTATCTATTTAGATATCATTGATGAAAAAATTAATTCAAAACCAATCGCATTATTTTTTGTAGATCCATGTGGAGCTGTAGATTGGAAAAATATAATTGAAAGAATTTGTCGTAGAGCTAATAGACGAGAGGGAACCGAATTGATTCTTAATTGGTCATGGGAAGCAATAAATCGAACACTTAAAACCGAATCAAAAAATTCAATGTTAAGTAAAATATACGGAATACCAATTGAAAGAATTGATGAAGAATTTAAAGGGCTAATTAATATAGATGACTTTTTAAATAAGTACAAAAGGCAATTAAAGGAATATTTTAATTATGTAATAGAAGTAGGTGTTCCTAGAGACAGGAAATTAAAGCCAAAACAATCAGAGCATAAAAAATACTTTTTAATTTTATGTACAAACAATCCGAGTGCACTTTCTTTAGCGGGTTATCAAATTGAAAAAATAGGAGTGCAAATGAGAGAGGGTATAGCGGACATGAACACTTTTATTTATTTGAATAACCATCGAGGTAATTGAATATACTATCTTTAATCCTTAGAAAAGACTGATCATATACTTTTGCTTTTTCAATTATTTTTAATAAATTCTCTTTTGAATTAATTTGTTTAATATTTTTATAATAAATTTGTTCAGAATCAGAAAAACTCTTTGATGTGATGTAATTCATTTTTCCTATCCAAATCGACTCTGTAATGAATGGTTTTAAAACATCTACCAGCTCATAAGGATTTTTATCTAAAAAGGGTTCAATAGAAATACTAGTTTTATTTCCGTGGTTATAAGCATATTTTAACGATTTTAGTCTTTCTTCAAATGATGGTGCTCCGGGTTCCCAAAATTTTAATAATTCATTGTTTATTGAAGTTATTGTAAATCTAAATTGAAATGAGTCTTTGTATTCTATGAAATCTTTGCAGATTTTTTCAATGCAATAATATTTGGGCTTTGTTGTAATTAAAACTTCGTTCTCAGACTCAAATAGCTTCTTTAGCACAGTTAAACAATTGTCTAAACTCTCAAGAGTTATATCATGGGATGTAGGTAACATAATTCTTCCATTTCTTTTTCGGTATCCTTTATCTATTTTTTTTTTATTCGGTACCATTATTTTCCAAGTTTCTTCTGTTTTGTTTTTAAATCGGATTGCCATTTTTTTAGCATAACAATATCTACAATTATTAGAGCATCCCAAATAACAATTTACATTACTATCTGCCCATTCCTTAGTTCCTAGTGTAATTTTTCGTGTTTTACTTTGCATGAATCGAAAATCAGACCTATATATTTAAAGAAAAAATATTAATAATCGATAAGGGATAATAATTTTTCAATTAAAATAATATCTAGAAAACATGAATTTACAATTTTTATAATTTCATTATTATCAATAGTCTTTCGTTCTATTACTTAACAAAAATTAAATACATAAATCAGCGAATTCCAAACTTTTCTTTCTCTAACCCAAATCACTTTTATCCGAGGGAAGATAAGACACAAATTTATTATTTTTAACTTATATAACGCGTAACCCTATTTAGCTTAAAATCTTTTTTATTGTCCGAATAGATACCAAGAATAGTGTAAATGTCTGGCTTATAATTTAATCTCTTGTTTACACCAATTTGTCTTAAAATTTCTCTTGTATTCATAACATTTTCTTTATCAAAATAATTTTTAGTATAAACACAAATTACATGTGTTCCTTTTGCTGCCCAGGGATGTCCCAATGTTGATACTTTAGCATTCCATATTTTACCTTTGGTTGCTAATTTTTCAATATTCTCCCAGAGTCCATCAACCTTCTCTTTTTGAATAAAAATTAACCACTTCCCTGATAAAAGATTAATTTTTACTGCAATATCATCAATTAACGTTTCATTCATTTCCAAAGGCTTACCGGTTTTTTTATTAACCAAAATCCTCCTTCGTTTAGAATCCAATTGAAAAGTTATCTCATTCGATCTATTTCTTAAAAAATTTCTTATCTCATTCTCATTACGTGCCATTAATTTCTTTTCAGCCTCATTTAGTTGACCTTTTGTTCTTATCCACAAAATTGCTGTTTCATCTGAAGGTTTCATTTCTTGTTCCAATATCTACTTTTTGGAGAATCTATACTTTTTTAATTGTTAAATTGTTTTGTACACAAAAAATATCAAATGCAGGGATAAAAAGTTAACTTAAAAATTCCAGTAGAAGCAAGAAAATTATTTGAAAAAGCTAAGAAATAAATGGAAAGGATTAAGCTATATAAAGCCTAGGATTAAGGCTTTTAGCATTATGAAAGTTATTAGGATTTATTGAAAGAAAAAAAAAAATGGATTTTTGTAATAATAAAACCTAATCAATAGTTCTCTATTGTTCAGTTTTTTTCATCATTTTCTCTATTTCTTTAGTCAATTTATCTCGAAATTCAGGGTTTTTAATAGTTTTTAGCATAAACAGAAGCGATAATCGTCCTAAATCATTCCATAGTTTTTCATCGCTGATATTTTCATGAATACTTAGTACAATCGCAGATAATACTTCTGCTTGAATTTCTATTCGAAGTGGATTATAAATCTTTTTAAATACAGGTTCTACAAATAACAAGTAGTTTTAAAGGATAAGGTGAATAACAAAAAAGATTTTAATGTGCTTATCGGTCTCCTACGATCTCATCGTAAGTTTTCACCCATGAATAGTCTTAGCGAAGTAAAGAATTATAGACCAAAATAATTAGTAAAAATGACATTGAAAAAGTGGTACTCAAATTAATGGTATCCTGGATTTTCAGGGCTGCTTGAACCGCCAATAGTATTTCCAAAGAGTTTCAAAACCGCACCAGTGCACCAACATCCAACCCAGAGTAGTACGATTCCTATTATAAATGTCCTCGTATTAATCGTTCTTCCCGTAAAAATACCCAGTACACTAAATGATACCGCTAATCCTCCTGCTAACAAACAAATTATCCCAATAGTGTCAAAGATTTTTGAAAACACAGCGGCTACATGATAACGCAAATTCATGCCATAGAACGGAAAGAAAACAAACACAAATACCAAAATTCCTAGAAGTATAAATACAGTTGTTCTTGAATTCCTTCTATCTCTCATCAAATAATATTTGCTTTTAGACATATTTTTTTATCACCATAAAAATTATGATTTATACTTATTCTTCGTCTTAGTTTATAATGAAAAAAATCTCCCCAAATGTCATTAGAAAAATCGCTAGTAAAATCATCCTTATCGCTCTTTTTTTTTCAGTATTCTCTTGAGGGAAATTAAGTATAATTATTACGAGACTCACAAAACCACCGAAGGTATACATCCACATAACGAATAAAAACATTTGATCAGTAACATCCATTTTTTTTAACTCTCTTTTTCTTTATTTGATATTTATTTAGAAGTATTTGATGAAAAAATTGTATTCAGAGTATTTAAAAAAAAAATTGAAAAAAAAAATCAATCATTATTGCAACAATTTTTCTTTAAATATACTGATTTTATTCTCTATAAATTACAAATTCTCATAATAAAAAAGAGGTGGTTTATTAAATTGTTTGAAGAGCTCCCATTTATTTTTGGTTTTATGATATTTTCTATAATAATTTCGTATATTCTTATAAAATACACTCCAGAACCTATAGCAAAGATAGTAAAAGCCTTAGCTATAGTAGGTATTATAATTCATGAAATCTGTCATGTAGTTATGTGTTTTATCACTCGTAGCCCAATTGAAAATGTCTCATTAATAAAAAAAGTGGAATTTGAAAATTCTGGAAAAGTTGGTTATTATGGACAAGTAAATGTTTATGGAGAAAGAATATCATTTCTAAAGGCATTTTTAGTTAGTTTTGCCCCATTGTATCTTTCCTTTTGGTTGTTTTTCTCTATATTAGGCTTTCTTATAGATAATCAAGTTACTCCTTTGATATTTTTCCTAAGTATTTTATTATTGGTATCTTTAGTGCTTTCTGCTGCACCTTCTTTTTCAGATTTGGCAATTCTTCCTAAAGCTTTTTCTTATGATGTCGATAATTCATTGTATCAAATCCTCCTAATTATCTTATCCATTTTAACAACATGGTTGACAATTTTTTCATTTAATATACAATTTCTTCATGAAATTATAATCTATTTGATAATAGCTGGTTTTTATTTTGTGTATAAATTTGGGTTTAGATTGACCAGAAATGTATTTTATTTAATTTATGAAAAGCACACGAATCGAATCGATAAAAAATATGTTCAGAATAGAGGATTTTTAAAGAGGAGGCGTAAACCATGGAAGCCGATGAGATAAGTAATGTAAAAAATGCTTTGGAACCAAGATTTTGGCAAGCTAGAGTGAAAATAACGCAAGTTCCTTCTGACATAGAGGAACAATTGGTATTTAATCTTAAGCTTCAAAAAACCGTAGAAATTGACAAATCTTGGTTATATGATTCATTTCTTGATAAAACTGTGTATGGATTAGAACTCACATTAAATCAAAGTTTTAGTTGGATTTTTTATTTAAATGCTGTTTCTGAAGCTGAAGCTATAAGAAAAGGTTATTCCTACCTTATGGCTCTAGAAGAAAGATTTCCCGGACTCACAGGGAACGTTGAAGCCCTACCGATTACATCATGCATTTTAGATCAGAATCCTCCTATCTATGAGTTGGTGCTTCCTCAACAGCCCTACAATCGACGTGAAAAATGGTCTATCCTTAAAAAAATTATTCAATTATATAGGAAAAACGAACATAATCTTATTCAGTTTTATATCTTGTGGCAGAGAGATGACTCTGTATATATAAGGAAGTCAGCTGAAAGTTCAAGATTTGAACTTTATAAAATCAAAATTTATTTTCGAATTATTACAGATAATAAACTCAATTTAGACAACGAGGTTGAAGCCTCAAAGCTCTATGGTCAATTAGATTATCTTGTGACGGGTATTAGAAATCAAAAAGGAGAACGTGCCTTTATAAGGAAAACCTCTCTTAATAATTGGGAGAATATTTTGGCATCTGATGTGTTCTGGGTGAATAAGGATGATATTCACACTCATGTCTATTATCATGACCTATCTCACGAAATTCCGGAAGAAAGGTTTCCCTCATTTATTAGTCCTGATATAGTGGATTTTAGTTTTCTAAAGGATCTACCGCTGCTAAAAGCAAATAAACTTCCTTATGAAAATATTAATTACTTACAAAATGGACCAGAAAATAAGGGAATTTCATTGGGAACTATTGTGACTAACGGTGTCCCAACTAAAAATAATAAATTACTGCCTATAAATCATTTTGCTCATAATGTTTTTATTGCAGGGCTACCAGGGGCAGGAAAGACTTACTTTTTAGGACATATTTTAAAGGAATTTTACAACAAATTCAAAGATATTGGTGTTCTTATCTTAAATCTAGGAAAGGGAAAACAGGAAGGATTCTTTAAAGCTGATAGGGTTTTAAAATATGGTTCTCCTGAATTCCATCTGAGTTATTTTTATGAAGGTGAGTATCTCGATAGATCACTTCAAGAAACCGCATCATACTTGATCGCATCTTTAGGGTTGGGAAGTCCATGTGATAAAATTTTATATAACGTTATGAAAGCGTTCATAAGAGTCAATGGGGCTTTACCTTGTTCTTTAGAAGAATTATTTGAAGCCTTGAAAAAGTGGTTTAAGACTTATCCTTATGATAAGAAGTACCAAACCAGAATTCTAAGAGCTCTTAAAAATCGAATACCTACTCTTTTTTCAGATTCAATCTTGGATAGAACTCTAGCACTCTCTTCTCCTTTAGAGGTAGCTTCTTGGTTTCAAGATTGGAAGGAAGGAAAGACTATTTTTATTGACTTATGTATGTGTAATATTTACGTGAAAAGATTATTAACTAGTGCAATATTCCAGATGGTTAGGACACTTACCCCTGATAAGGAAGCGGGAAAATTACAAAACGTCATTGTGATTGATGAAGCTCATCAACTACTAGAAGAATCAATAAGTAATAACCCAAATAGTGATGAGTTTATTTCTATAGAACAACTGAAATTGATCTTTAATCATTTAATGAGAGAATTTAGAAGCAAAGGATTATCTTTTATCTTTGTTGACAATGTACCCCATCGTCTTTTTAGCTGTGCAACTACATTAACTAGTTTAAAGATATTGTTTATATTGGATCATTTAGATATCAATGTGTTTACTAAAAAACCTCAGATCCAAGATTATCTGATCCTGCAAGCACCTCGTAATGCTCTAATTATGAATGGAAACAATGAGGAATTTTTTGTTATTCGAACTCCAGATTATCATTACTCACTAAATTAAAAGGGAGCTAGAATGTCTGAATTCGGGGATGAGGGAGGAGAAAGCCTTTCGGAGGGCGGGGATAATAAATCCGATGAAGTCCCAGATGAGGGATTATTTAACCCAAATGATGATGTACCCGATGAGAGTCCAGATGAGAGATTATTTAACCCAAATGATGATGTACCCGATGAGAGTCCAGATGAGGGATTATTTAACCCAAATGATGATGTACCCGATGAGAGTCCAGATGAGGGATTATTTAACCCTAATGATGATGTACCCGATGAGAGTCCAGATGAGGAACTCTTTAACCCTAATGATGATGTACCCGATGATAATCCAGACAATGAACTTGATGATCATATTAAAGAATATGAATCAGAAAGTGAACCTGAAAAACAACCTGAAGGAATAAATAATCCAAGTAATTCCGGTAATGTATCAGTTATAGAGCCAGTGCAAAAACCTGAATATGAATCAGAAGAAAAGCCAGAAGAATTTGAGGTGGTTACACCTAACGGCGAATTAGAAAGACCAAGTGAATCACCAGAAGTTATGGAAATAAGAGCGGATTTGGAAGAATGGGGTTATGAACCAGAATATGACTCTGAAATGGAACCCAAATCCGAATATGAACAAGAACCAGAACAAATTCCTGAGCAAGAATTAGAAACAGATCCTGGCCAAGAACAGGAAGAACACGTAGCCCAAGAGGAATTTAAAAGAGATAAGGAAGGAAATATCGTTTTAGATGCTGAACAAATGAAGTTATTTGGCAGTCGCGTGTCTTCGCAAGAAGAGATGGAAGTAGAAATTCTTGAAGAAGAATTAGAAGAACTTTTTGATAGTTATGAAGAACAGGGATTAGAAAATGATCGAGTGTTAGAGACTTCAATTGAGTTGGAACAAGAGAGTAGTCAAGAACAGCTAGAACCAGAGCAAGAAGTCCTAGGATTTAATAGGCAACAGCAAGAAGAAAAGGTTAATCAAGAAATGGAACGAGCTCAAGAACAAGAATTAAGTCAAGTACTCTCGGAAAAGAGCCAAGCAGAAGTATCACATACATCCAAAATAATTGACACTAAAAGTATGGAAATTATTAGAGAAAAGGATGAAAAAGAAAACGTACAAGAATCTTCAAGGAAAAAAATCCAAGAAAATGAGCAAGAGTTAGTGTGGGAAAAAGAACAATCCCAAGAGCAAAGCCAAGAGATCGAACAGGAGTCTATACGAGAAATTCATCAAAATATAGAAGTGATTCAAGAAGAAATTCAGGAACAAATCGAAGAACAAAAGGAACCGACATTAAGAGAGAGTGATGAATTTTTTGAAGAACAATATAAACAAGAGACAGGACGAAGACCAATATATGCGGGAAAAGAGACTAGAGGATTTATTGAGTGGAAAGAGCATTTAAATGAAAAAGAAGAAAAGCAGGAAGAAAAAAATAAACTATTACAAGAGAAAGAAAAAGAAATTAAAAAACAATCAAAAGAAATTCGAGAATCTAAGGAAGAATGGGCTCAATATTTAGCAAATAGTATTAAAGGAGCGGAATTCCCAGAAAATATAAAGGTAGAACTTAATGAACTCCTTGAGAAATATGAAGACCTCAGAAAATTGCTCGAAAAATTAAAAAATAGAGAAATAGCAGAGGAGGAGTTTGAAAAGGAAGTAAAGGAATTCGAGCACATATTAATTGAGAAAAGACATATCGCACGACCATTATTTATGAATTTTGATTGGTTTCGCAGGTATTTTAATGGAATGATCCGAAAAGCTGGGAAAAGAGTAGCTCATCTTTATATTTCAAAAAAAACCAGAGAGTTTTTATCCTATCTTTCTGGAAGAATAGAACAGCTACAAAATATAGGAAATTCGCACGAGAATGCAGAAAAATTTAAAGAATTCTTAGAAAAATCATTTCAAATAAAAGAGAAATGGGCACTTCTACTAAATCGTCTTATACGTGAGACTCTCAATAAGGAGATCTCTACAGAAGTTAAAGAGGAATTAGGAGCCGTAATTAATATGTTTTGTAAAATTAGAGCCATCCTATTTAATAAAGATATTTTAAAAGAAGATAAAAATAAACTCATACAAGAACGTATTGAAAAATGTAATCCAAGATTTTTTGAACTATTTGAAATTTTGAAAAGATTTCTTGGAGCTTATGACAATTATAGTAGAAAATGGATGGAACAAAGACTAATCTTTGAGGGAAAAAAGACTGTCAGACGATTATCTCAAAAATTAGAGAATATCGAGAAAGAGAATGCAATACATCAAATTTTAAAGGAAAAAAGATATTCAGTTCAAAATTTCAAGGAGGTTTTAAAGGAGAATTTATACAGAAATATAACTTTGAGCTTAAATGAAAAATCAACTATAATAAAAATCATTCGAAAAGATAAGCTTAGTGAAGATAAAAACAAGCTTATATCTGTTTTAAGCAAACTTCCAACAAAAGATTTAATTTCTTTATTAGGAGAGGATTTTAAAAAGCATGCACAAAAAAGATTTTTAGACACACAATTGATATCAGATATAGATCAAAAATTGCAACCAGAAGAATATTTTGAAAATTTCTGCCAAGATTTAGCAAATATTCTCTATGGTATTGACAAAATTAGTGAAAATACTATTGATGCAGTTTCCAGATATCTGTCGAAGGATAATGATAAATTGATAGAACTTTTAAGAATCTTTAAGGATACGCTTAAAAAGGATAGAGCAAATAATAAAATTAACCTTGAAGATAAAGGTTTTCGAACTTTAAATAGAATTATTCCTTTCTACAAAGACAAACTTAGTTTTTCACCCCCAACATATTATAAATTTATGAAAAAAAAAGATTTATCTCTCTATTTTGAACACAGGAAAGGAGTAGGAAGAGGTGGAGGAGATCAATATCGTTATAGGGAGCAAGACTCTGCATTAAAATCTAAAAGGTTAAAAACAGAAAAAATAATTAAAGAGAGAGTAAAAAATAATACATTACTTAATAAGCTGACAGCAATGCGTGATGGAATCCTTTTCCCATCTAAACGGAATAGATTTGAAAGTTTTTTAGATAATGCTTATGCTCGATTACTGCTCAAATTAGGTGATTCAATTTCAGAAGAAGTTGAATATAAGTTAAAAAAAATCTTCTACAATATGTATTCAATCTTTGGATTCGAAAAAAAAAACACTTTTTACAGAAAATCAAAAATTTTACTTTATCAACTCGCAATAATTTTAAATAATTTTCAATCATTAAAAGGAGAATCTTTAGTCTCGAGTGATAGTCTAAATAAGTTAACTAATGAATTTTTTATAGATAATTATAGATATAGTAACTTTTATGATAGAATGAATCCAGATAGCCCTATACCCCAATCAATTCCAACAATTAAAAATTTACAGGAGAGAACTATCAATTCCATCAATACTTTATTTAACAATGGTATTATCGATTTTACGATAAAACAAAAACTGGAACGCCAAATTCTTCCATTAATACAGAATTATCTTGACAAAGCAAGAAAACATTATAACTTAATTGCTTTTTATGAAGAAAAGAAAAAGTTGTATGGGAAAAATACAAATATTAACCGTATTAAACTATTAGAAATGATTTACACTAGCCATAGTGCATTTTTAGTTATTGACACTCAGAGTAAGTTCTCAAAACTTTTATTTGGGAGGACAGACTATATCGATACTCTATTTTTCAATAATATAGAATCGCATCCAAAATTATCAACTTTATATAGAATTATTTATAATTCCCTTTTTTGGTCTACAACTAAAGATTTTGATTCTAAAATAGACAATTTGGAGCTTAATTTAATTAAAGATAAAGTTAAGAAAATTATAGAAAAATTTGTTTTTTCCGACGCATACCCAGACGATCCTTATATCCCATCTACAATCACTAGATTTGGAATGACTTTTAACAAAAAATATTTAAAGTATGAATATCATTTGACTACAAAGGTTTGGCTAGCAATGGCACTTCATAAGGGCGATCCTGAGTTTAACTGGGAAAAAGCTATATCTAAATATGATGTAGTTAAGCAGGGTGTATTACTAAACAGCTATAGGAGAAATATAGGTAAAAGTATTCTTAAGAGGGTTCTGGAAATAGCAAATACCTTTATCAAAGAACTACCAATTCCATTAGATCCAATATCATCTATAAAAATGGAAATATACACGGACGTTATAAATTCAGTTAATTTATATGCTGCTAACAGATATTTAGCATTAGACGGTTTATCTTATAATAAAGGACAGAACATCAATTATCACGAATTATTTAATGATCCAAGAATTGTCGCTACAAATATTATTATGCATTTATTAATGTATGCAGGAATAAACCCTTATAATGGTAGATTTTTAAAACCTGAATTATTCGACGGAGATTCGAAGACGGGTATATTCGGCAGACATCATTTATTTGAATTGGAAAAACATCTTTTTGATTGTGGTGCAACTGTTACATTGCCAAGATCTTTCCATAATCATATCGAATATCTTTCCAAGACAATGTATGGAAAAGAAATTCAAGAAAAGCTCTTATCGACTGTTAATTATATGGTTTTAAAAGATGGTCTTATAACTCTTACTGATATTGATTATTATTTAAGCAAAATTGACATTTCATTAGGAACCGATAATATTACTGTTGCGGATTTGTGGAAAGGTGGTAGAACAACACAAGAACTTAATAACTTTTTAAATAGATGGAATAAAGCTAGAAATAAAATTAAGAAAAGTGAATTTTATGATATGTTAAATGAAAATTTTGATCTCGAAAATGGAGATAATCCCATAATAAAAAAATATTGGGTTACAGCTCAAAATATTATTACTGTATATAAAATAATAGAAAATTTCGCTGATTTTTCATATTTATTTACTCAAAATGATAAAGAATTTTTAAAAAAATTATGGAAGATATAATATTTATTTATAGTACTGTTAGGTATTTTTTATATGATTTTAAATATAAAGTTTAATTAGAAAAATCATTATAAACTAATCTTAAAGAATGAAATTTTAATGGGTTTAGATTTAAATAGGTATATTCGAACTATAAAAAATTTCCCAAAAAAAAATATTCAATTCAAAGATATAACAACTCTTGCTAAAATTCATGCCCCATTTAAAGAGTCATGCGACAGGATAATAAACCACTTCAAAGAAAGTAGAATCACGAAAGTAGCTGCTATTGAAGCAAGAGGTTTTATTTGGGGGGGAGTTATAGCATACCAATTAGGGGCGGGGTTTGTTCTAATTAGAAAACCAGGAAAATTACCTGCTGAGTCGATTAGTGAGACTTATGAACTTGAATATGGTACGGATTCTATTGAAATGCACCGTGATGCTATTGAAGAAGGAGAAAAAGTATTAGTTTTTGATGATTTACTAGCAACTGGTGGCACAGCAAAAGCAGCATGTAATCTAGTTGAAAAAGCGGGTGGAGTGGTTGTTGGAGTTGCTTTTATAATTGAATTAACGGGAAGCCTCAACGGTAGAGACAAATTAAAGGATTATAACATTGTCTCTTTAATAGAGATTCCAGTTGAAGAATAAATTATTATATTAAAAAAGTTTAACAAATCTTTTTTTTATATTTATATTCCTTCTAACTCAGCAGGAGTATATCCAAAAGTTATAAAAAATCTCTTTTTTACTTGCTCTAAATTAAAAACTTGTGTTTGCGCCCCGTTAGTTTCAACCACAAACGAACCAATAATAGCTCCCAATCGACAAGAATCCAATATAGTCATATTTAATATTAAACCACTGAGTATTCCAGCACGATATCCATCTCCTGCACCAGTTGTATCTTTAACTTCCTTAGGCGTAGCAATTGAGATATTTATTTTAAATATTTTATTAGTCTCATCTTTATAGAGCAATTCAGACCCTTCAGATCCTTTAGTTATAATAATTGCCCTAACATGTTCAAGTATAGACTCTTCATTTAACTCGGATTTTTCTTTTATTTGATTTATTTCATGGTTATTGCCAATCAAAATTTCTGATTTATTAAGTATCTCTATTAGACTATCTTTCCGGAAAAGTGGAGTCACTTGTCCAGGATCAAATATAGAGGGAATATTTAAATCAAATAATTGACCGGCAAAATTAGTCATAGCTTCTATACTCTGTGTTGAATTTATTGCAAAAATATATTCTTCCGGGTTTAATATTTTTTCTTTTAAATCAATATCCTTACACTTATCTAAAGCACCGCCATGAAAAATGATCATTTGATTAGATTTGATATCATTAACTATATAACAAGCTGCTGTGAAAAGATCATCATGCTCATCAACTAATAATTCTATATTTTTAAACCTTTTTATATGATCTTTATATCCTAATCTCTCAAAATCATTTCCAACTGTACCAAATAATGATGTGTTAGCAATATTTAA
>JABUBN010000223.1_pt1 | contig 15951 bp, 15 predicted proteins | sample 7240341 | NCBI WGS metagenome assembly JABUBN01 (sample SAMN07256345, study PRJNA390944) | subsurface metagenome | isolation source: Methane hydrate marine sediment | place: Pacific Ocean: Eastern North Pacific, ODP site | reverse complement strand
GTACTTGAAAAATAAAAAAAATTATGCTATACTTAAAATTAACATTTTGCCTTGGTAATTTATTAACATTTCCCCTTAGTAATAACATATTGCGTTTGGCATTTAGGGATTTCTGAAAAAGACTAGAAATCCCTGCAATCTTTCTGTTGTCACCCTAATCTTGAGAGCGATGAATGCTTTTTCAGAGCTCTCATTTATTAATCTTGACAGACCAGGTAATTTGACTATCATTTTGTATGAATTTCAAGAGAATTATTTTAGTGTTAATGACATTGGCTATCTGTGGTTTTGCTGCGTAACGTCCAGGTGCAACTTTTTTATTGATTCCACCGACAGCAAATGCAACAGGAATGGCGTATGCATATACAGCAATCAGTGATGATGCGTCAGCAAATTACTACAATGCAGCAGCACTTGCATTTTTTGAATCACCTAAGATTACTATGAATTATTGTGGTTATCAACCAGGTTTCTCTCCAGATATGCACTATGTATACTGCGGATTAGCTTATCCGATGTCTAAGTCAGCATGGGGCTTTGATGCAATTTACTTTACGCCTGGGAAAATTGAATTTCGGGATGAGTTTGGGAATTATTTAGGTGAACGTTTTGTCTGGCGCCTTGCACTAAAAATAAATTATTCAAAAAGGATTTCAAATAATTTGTCTCTTGGTATCGGTTGGAAATTTATTAAACAGCAGTATGGTATGTGGGATCCATGGGGTTGGCCTCTCGTTGAGACAGGATCTGCCTGGGCATTTGATTTTAATGGTTTATACAAGATTTTACCCAACTTCTCGCTTGGCACGGTGCTGCACAATATCGGTCCTAATATAAGCTATTCAGGCACCGGTGCATCAGATCCTCTTCCTTGGTTATATCGACTCGGCATAGCATATACACCAATAGATAATAAATATATTTCATGTACTGTCTCTGCTGAAATGACAAAAGTGTTTGTTAGTATGTTTGCCCAGGAAGAAAATTCATTCTGGGAAAATTTAAAATACGAATTTAAAGAAGCCTGGAAAGGGATCGGATTTGAACTCACATTTTATAAAATAATATCCCTGCGCGGCGGCTATTTTTATGACATGGAGGGTGCAAGAAAAGGTTTTACATTTGGTACTGGTATAAATATTAAGAATTTTGAACTGGATATAGGCATTGATGAAAATATATACGACTTCCCGACTGAGAACCGCAAGATTTCATTGTCGTACACGTTCTAATAGCATATAGCAATTAGTTGACAGTGATGATTTTATAATTATTATTATTCTATGAGCTTGTTGTGTTGTTTTCTTTGTCTTCAAATAAATATTGAAGTAAATGCCCTGGCAAACATTTACTACTCATATCCAGGCTCAAATTTATTCTTTATAAATCCTGGCTTTGCAAACCCCTCGATGAGTCGTGGTCTACTCGGCTTTCCTCTTAATCCCGCAGGTTTGTCCGGTTCTGATAATTTTGAGGTTATGGTATGTTATGGTCCTTCTAGTTTAGGGGTCAAATCTAAACATTTTACATTAGCATACCCCACTCTGCCAGGTAGGAAGTGATAATAATTTCAAATTACATTAGAACTTGTTTCTTGGAGCTTGGAATTTGGTTCTTGGATTTTGGAGCTTGGATTTTGGTTCTTGGAATTTGGTTCTTGAAGCTTGGTTCTTGGAACTTAAACGATCATCATTGCGTCGCCATAAGATAAAAAACGATAATTCTTTTCAACTGCTTCTTTGTATGCTTTAAATATTGCAGGTTTTGATGCAAATGCGCAGACCAAAAGTAGAGGGGTTGAGCACGGCATATGAAAATTTGTGATCAGACAGTCGATTATCCTGAATTTATGTCCCGGATAGATAAACAGATCAGCAAGACCGGTTAATGCTCTGGTTTTCACGTATGTTTCTAATGCACGACAGACTGATGTTCCTACTGCAAAAATCCGTTTGGCGCTGTTAATTCTTTCAACAACATCTTTGGATATCTCATAATATTCTGCCTCCATTTTATGTTCTTCAATATTTTCAGTTCTGATCGGTTTGAATGTTCCAGGACCAATATGTAGAGTTATTTCTACTATTTTAACACCGCTCTTTTCAATACTCTCCAATATTTCTTTTGTAAAATGCAATCCAGCAGTAGGAGCTGCGATTGACCCTTGTTCTTTTGCAAAGACTGTTTGATAGTACTCTTCATCGCTTGTAACTGTATCACGTTTAATATAATGGGGGAGAGGTACAATTCCGTACTTTTTTATGATTTGTTGCGTAGACTTATTGAATTCTAAATGGCATCTTGTGCCTAATTTTTCTTTAATTGTGGCAAAGGTGTCTTTATCCAAAAATATTTTTGTATTCTCTCTTGTTCTTTTAGCATGCGAAATCATTGCCTTCCAGATACCGGCTTCCAGTTCTTTTATGAGCAGAATTTCAACAATACCACCAGTCTCTTTTTTTCCTTTAAGCCGTGCTTTGAACACCCTTGTATTATTTAGAACAAGGACATCGCCCTTTTTAAAAAATTTGTTGATTTCATAAAATTTATTATGAGAAATTTTTCTCATTTTTCTATCGAGCACCAACAATTTTGCCTCGAGACGATCTTCTAATGGATACTGTGCAATAAATTCCTTTGGTAAATTATATGAAAATTCACTAAGTTTCATTTTTTCGCCATTATATAGGATCTTCTGCCTTCTTTGAAAAATTTCTTCAATAATTTTGAAAAACCAAACGTTTCAAGAATAAAAAAGAGATTAATCTTTAGACGCTCAATAAATCGGGCAACCATATAGTTCAATCTTGAACCCGGAAAAAATCTTCCGCTCGCTAATCCAAAAACCTGTTCTACAATAGTCAGTGGTTTTAGCCATCCCCTGAGTTCGAATTCAAAATGTCCTTTTTCAGTGATTTTAAAACCGACCTGGCTTGCCATCCTTGCCAGTTCTTCAGTTTTATAGGCTGTATGGAGAAACAGCTTGCCTTTAGTTCCTTCAAACACGCCATAACTTTTCATAATTCCTAATGAAACAAGCCGGGGGCGAAAAAAAGTGTAGCACGGTACAGTGATTAAAACGAGCCCGTCTTTTTTTATTATTCCATAGAGTCCCTTTAGAAAATCGATTGGTCTGTCAATATGTTCCAGAACTTCACAGGTGATAGCATTGTCAATCGAATTGGGTTTGATAAACTCGATTTTACGAAGGTCACCCTGGATAAAATTGGTCTTGGGAAATATTTTTTTTCCCTTTTGTAGTACACTCAGCGAGATGTCAATGCCAAAGACTGTACCCTTTTTCCACTCTGAAGATAATCTCCCAACATTGGAGCCGCAATCAAGTAGATTCCCTGGAGGCATCGTTTTCATCTTGGCAAAAATCCATTTTTTTCTGAGTAAACCACTCAGCGTGGAATAAACTATCCTATCTTCAGGGTAGTGTTTACCAACGGATTCATAGAATTTTCTAAAATGATCTTGCATCAGAATCTTATCCTTGTCTGAAATCTTAAATTATGTTTGAATTCTTCTTCGGGGGGAAACTCAATTTGATAAATCAGGCTGAGGACTGTGTTGAAGCCGAATCCTGCACTTGCCATTAGTCTTAATGTTTTTGTCAACCCTGGTGGCTCTGTAGCTGAAAAGAAATATGGAACTTCTTCGATATTATAAATTCTATAAACCAATTCCCCTATTACTTCTATTCTTCCTTTGTTTTTTATTGGTATTCCGATAAGCAGACTCGTTTTTGGTGCCCTCAATTGAATAACCAAATCCTCAAAATATTCTGAGAACATTTTACTATATGTGTATCCTATTTTCGGGCGTACAAGAGGTTTTGAAATAATACTGTATGCTAGTTCACCTTTGTATGAGTTTCTCCTTTCCTTTTCAATTTCACCGTATTTTTCTATTCTTTCTTTGATTTCAGCGTGTCCTGAAAGGTTCTGATAAGAGGGCATAAAAGAAAATAGGCGTTCACGGCTTGAGGATTTGTATAATGCGTAACGCGCATCGTCTATAATATCCTGTCTAATATTGAACTCAAAATCATAGATACTGTTGTTTATGGCAAATAAAAAATCATTGGTATTGCTCACAAAATCCTTTTCATTCATATAATTAAATCTTCCTCTTAAGTCGAAAATTGATTTTGTATATCCTGCTTCAATGCTGTAGTTTTGTGTAATCACGCGTTCAAAATCCTGGAGTAAAAACACCTTCTTTATATAATCGCCGCCTTCTTTTTTAATATATGTTCCAGTAACAGGATCGTATACATAATGCCCTTTTCCTTCATCGACCTTAATGTACGTCTCGTCCCTTTTTTGAGAATATCGCTGACTCTGCTGAAGATTGCCAAGTAATACTATACCCTTGTATTGAATATTCATCGTTGCATTACCAAAGAGGAATGTGGTATCATTATATAATCTATGCCCTAAGGATAAGGAAACAGGATATGTGGATATATCGAAAATCGTTGTTATTCCTCTGTTTGTAGTATCTCTGTCATAACTTCCTGTTATGCCCACATTAGTCTTTTTCGTAACAAAATATCTTGTGCTGTAATTGAAGAGGTAAGAGTTTTCGTAATACTCATACCGTGCATTCAGTAAAAATTCCCCTTGTTTTCTTTTTAAACCTGCATAATATTTATCAATACTATCAACCCCCTCATATCCAAAATAGAAAAAAAAGGGCTGTAGCTTCAAGAATTTTCGTTTATGTTTACGATTCAAAATACCATAGCCCAAATCGATTTGCAGAAATTCTGCAGGTGTAATACCCAACGCTACATTCCCCATTTCTTTTAGCGGTTCAGTCGTGTTCCATTGATATTGATAATCAATATTTTCTTTACCGTGAGGCATAATAAATTTTTCATCATAAGAAATATATTCACCATTGACTGAAAAAAAATCGAACTTTTTATTGAGGACTGCAGAATATCCTTTAGCAAAATTATCGTCATCATCAATTGGCGAGAAGGTATTTTTATCAAGATTTGAACCATATATGTTCAAGCCGAGACTTTCAAAGATATTAATACCGATGCCATAAAATTCGTCCTTCTTAGGTAAAGGAGTAAATTTTGTGGGTGAATAATTACCGAGCCCTGTTCCCTGGTACGAGAAGGCTTTAATATTGGGGTCATATATGTATTCACCATTATTCTCACCTACATAAAAGAAGGTGACATTATAATCACCATTTCCTTCACCAACATAAATAAAATGGTCGTCCTGGATTATATAACTACCCTGCGAAGAGGTGTCTGCATACGTATGGAGCACAGTGGAACTGTCTCCAGCAGCCCTCAGGCTCTCTATTTCAACTGGGGTCATTGAAAAGGTTAATGGATTTTCTTTCTCGTCATACTCGCGGCGATACAGACCAGTGAAGACGAAGCTGCCAATTTTTACACTGCCATCGCTTTCTGTATAAATATTCGGATAATCTTCGATCGCCTGTTGATATTCAACTTCAATACGTGAACGGTTGGTGATAATATTTTTATTGGTAAATGAAATCGTGCCATTTATATAATCAATGTTATAGTCTTCATCTCTGTTTAGCAAAACCGGGATATCTATACCCTGTGCCAAATATACTTTTTCACTGCCAGCAATTACATTACCTTCAAGGAAATACGGACTCTGTTTACCCTCTTCGCCGTTAAACCGCATACGTTTATAAGCCCCTCTATTTATAGCATAAGATACAGCCATACGGTTATCCTTATCTTCATTGTGAATACCAATTCTTCCACCCTGTATTTCATCCTGGATTCCAAAAGGTAAATATAATGTTAGATTTCCAATACCACCATAAAAATTGTTTGTGAAGACATTGAGACTCATCTTTTCAATCTCAGAGATTTGTATGGTTGAGGAGGGGGCTGCTTTATCTGATAGATTGCCTTCTATTCTTACATCTTCGACCTCGCCGGTTATATCAACCTTTAATCCCTGGTTAAACCCCTGATTCATATCAAATGAAAAATCCTTTACTCCACTAATCCTCAAACCCTCCTCCTTTTGTTCAATGGGTTTGATAGAAACAGGCATAAAGAGCGAATCATACGGACTTGTATCTATGTGTATGATTTGATACTGATAGTAAACAGAATCAAGATCAAAGAAATCTAAGTCGTTTTCAGAAGTCTGATTTACTATAAATATATAAAGCAGTACCATTTTCACTCAGTATTACAATGATTTCATCGTTAACAGTAATATCAAGTATATCATGCGAAAATTCGATCTTTTCCCAACTTTCATTTAATTTATAAAGATATTTTTTATAAGGCGCGAAGAGTATTACACTTGTACTATCGACTACGATTCTGTCAAATTTCTCCGGAATTTTCTTTTCATCAATTAAATTGCCGTGTTCGTCACAGATAAGTAAACTGTTTTTTGTAAGTATGTAGATGATGCCTTCAATTGAATACAGGTCATTGATGTTCAAATCAACTTTTTTGAATTTTACATTATTAGTGAAGTCAAGAAAAATGAGTTCATGTTTCTGCCGTTCTGAAAAAATAACTTCTTCTGATAATGTAATGCTAAAAGAATTTATATCCGTGGATGAAAAAATATTTTCCTTTACTCCGGATGCAAAATAAAATTTTTCAATCGACCTGCCATTATTCAGAAAAATTGCAAAAGGGGTAATAAAAAAGTCATAAATTCGATAATTTACATCATCAGTGAATGTAATCGGTTTCAGATTTTGTGACTCGTCGAGCATGAAAATACTTTTACCAATAAATGGTGCACAATAAACCGTGTTTTTATAAATTTCAATGCTGTAAAATTTCTTATTTAGATCAATAACATTTACGGGTTCGAGTAAAACAAGGAACAATAATATTAGCATTATTATCATCATATGCCTTTTTTAATTTCTGTCAACATGCAAATACATTATCAATTGTCATTGCGACTTCGCTCTTTCTCTGAAAGGGCGGAGGAAGCAATCTCACCATCCGAGATTACCGCGCCCTCTTATAATAAAACAGATGGGATTTACTCTTTACATCTGATGAACCAAATCCTAAGATCGGTGCTGTCATTTTTTCTGACACAAGTTCAGCTATTCTTTTCTCTGGAAGATTACTTGTCCATACTTGCTGGACCTCTGCATGTTGCACTAAATAGTCTATGTGCCAGAATTTCTTCTTCTTTTTTCTGAGATGTCGTGCGATTCTTTTTGTCATGTTTGTCTTTGCTGAACCGACATAAACATAATTGCCCTTCTTGAATCTAAATGTTCCCAATTTACCAATTTTGATATGTTTTTGTTTTTTAAGATAGATTTGTAGTAGATAAGTTATTGCCAAATCAGTTAATGACTTTTATTAAAGGATGTAATACAACTTTACATTTTGCAGATTTTGAGACCATACATTGATCGACAGCCTCAATGATTAAGTTGTGAATCTTATTTTTAATCTTGTCGTTTTTGATTTCTATTACAGGCTCTATTTCGACTTCGGTAAAAACAAAGTCCGTTTTAACTATTTGCGCTCTGCCTAAAGCATCACTTTTATAGGAAATAATGCTTAAATTATTTTCCTTTAATAACCAGAGAAAAGTTGTCATTATACAAACATCAATCGCTGCAACAAAAAGATGTTCGGGACTCCAGTATTCTTTTGTACCGCCAAATTCAGGGGGACAGCCGATTTCAACATCCGGTTTATTGGGACTTCTGCAAATTCCTTTTTTTGCTTTTGCCCACTCGGTCTCTGTTTTAAATTCATAGATGCGTGGTTTTAAAAAGTTTTTTTCTGAGAGCCAACCAATCCGGGCTTCGGATTTTGCATCGATCCTTGGAATATAAGGTTTTATATCTAAAACTGGTGTTCCTTCGATTGCATCAAGCTTTTTTACTTTTAGTATATTCTTCTTTCTTTGAATAAGTTCAACAACTGCACAGGCAATTGGATTTACACGATTTGGCGACCTTGTGGCGAATAAACCATGCGGTTTATTATCCCAGGGTGTATTCACTGATAAGGTAAAGTCCTTTGCTATATGCAGCCAGTAAAAAATGTGTAAATGAGAAAATCCTTCAATATCTTTTAATCCTTCTTCAAATTCCTTGAAGATTTCAATTTCACATATTTCATCTTTGCCCTGGGAAGGCGCATCTGCTCTGGTTTTATATGGCGAGTGAATAACACCGATGAACGTCACATTTTTTCCCATTTAGTATACATTGTAGTCGAATCATTTGGAAAATCAAGACTTCTGGTTAATCTTGTCCTGTAGATTTCAATATTCTGTTTATAAAATCTACGAGGTTCATTTTGTTTATTTTACTCTGTTTAGGTGTTTACCCCGTTTAGATAGTAAACATCTAACGGGGTTTAGGTATTTGTATTTTCTTCGTTCGTCTTTTATCCCTTGATTAATTGATTTATTTATGTATTATAATTATAGATTATGAATCTAATGATTGTGATTTCCATAATTCGAACGTGCGAGCTTCGTATATCTGTGAGTAGAACAGATATGCCGACATATCAGGAGGATATCCGAATTAGTTCGGATATGAACGATAGGCGTAACAATATATATAAATGAAGGTAGATAAGTTATGAATTCAATGAAGATGCCAAAATTAAAAATAGGTGAACTTGAGGCTAAAATACCAATCATTCAAGGAGGAATGAGCGTTGGCATTTCTTTGGCGGGTTTAGCCTCAGCTGTTGCAAAATTGGGTGCTATTGGAGTTATTGGCGCTGCTGGTATCGGTATGCTTAAGCCTGACGAAGCCGGGAATTATAAAGAGATGGAAAAGAAAGCGTTGACCAGAGAAATAAGAAAAGCAAAGAAAATGACCGATGGGATTATTGGGGTAAATATAATGGTGGCTCTTACAGATTGTGAGGATCTTATTATGATTTCTGTAGACGAGGGGGTAGATTTGATTTTCATTGGCGCAGGACTTCTGTTAAGGATGCCAAAAGCATTACCACCGGATAGATTGGGAGAGATTGCAACTAAGTTTGTTCCCATAGTATCTTCTGCAAGGGCTATGAAAATCATATTCAAGTATTGGGCGAAAAACTTTAATCATATCCCCGATGCCGTAGTTGTTGAAGGTCCATTAGCAGGTGGGCATCTCGGTTTTAAGAAAGAACAGATAAATAATCCTGATTATACGCTGGAGAAGATACTATCTGATGTTGTTAATGAAATAAAACCCTTTGAGCAGCAGTTCAGTAAAAATATTCCAATAATCGCTGCGGGAGGCATATATACTGGTGAGGATATATACAAAGTTATGCAGTTAGGAGCACAGGGAGTGCAGATGGCAACCAGATTTGTTGCAACTCCTGAGTGTAGTGCTTCTATAGAATTTAAAGAGGCATATATAAAGTGTAAAAAAGAAGATATTATTACAATTAATAGTCCTGTTGGAATGCCGGGGAGAGCGATAAGAAATCAATATCTTAAAGATGTTTCTATGGGGATTAGAAAACCATTTAAATGCCCTTGGAAATGTTTGAAAACTTGTGAATTCAGAAAAGCACCATACTGCATTGCGCTTGCACTGACCAATGCCCAAAAAGGAAACCTCGAAGAAGGATTTGCTTTTGCAGGAGCTGATGCTTATCGCGTAGATAAAATCATCCCGGTTAAAGAACTCATTGATACTTTATTAGAAGAATATAATGAGGCAGTATGTGGTAATGGGGATACTATGTGATGAGTAAGTTAGTGCGAGTTATGAGAAGACCGAGGCAAAGCTCAGAAAATTATTTTTTGTTGAGGTGATAGATAATGGGTGAAAGAAAAGGTTATAAACAGAAAGCGTATGAACATCGAAAAGACCTTGCTGGAGAACATAAAGTAAGTGATATAGGACAGATAATACTACTTATATTTTTTATTACGGGTTTGTTAGTTGATAAGTTAATTCTACATTTTTCAGTGTTCTCGGCAGAATTTTTTCCATTTTATCTTAGAATAATTTTTTCACTACCTTTTTATATTTTTTCGTTTGTATTAGCCCGGTTTGGTCTTAAAACTGTTTTTGGTAAAAAAAGAGAAGAGTTAGTAGTTATAAAATCTGGTGTATTTTCAATTGTCCGCCATCCGATCTATTTAGGTTCCATATTATTGTATTTTGGATTTATTATTATTTCTTTGTCTGTTGTGGCGTTCTGTATATGGATTATCATTATTATATTTTATTACTTTATTTCGCGATATGAAGAAAAATTATTAATTGATAAACTTGGATTACAATATGAAGAGTATATGAATGAAGTACCAATGTTTATACCAGGGTTTTGTAGAAAAAATAGGCACAACTGATCAATACATGCAGATCGAAAAAATTTAAGTGCTGACAAGAATTAAGGGATTATTTTTCTTCTGTTTATCTTTTGTCATTTAATATTTGTTCTATATCAGGTTTCCATGCCGGGTCAACAATACACAAGAATTCAAGATTCTCTTCACCGGTATTTTTTATGAATTGAACTACATCTGGAGGGATGTATACTGTATCATTCTTTTCAACCAATTTTTTCTCATTATTAATATACATTGTACCAGTGCCTTTTATTATATAATAGACTTCACTATTTTTTAGTTTATGCGGTAATGTTTTTTCTCCAGGTTTAACCATTGCCCAGGCAAGACTGTAATTAATCTTTATTTTTTCTTTTCCGGGATTCAGTATTTCGCGCAGATGAGAATCATCACCCGCAATAAATTCAGGACAATTCTTTAAATGCTTAATGTACATGGATTATTGTAGTTGAATAAAGAGAAAAATCAAGTGAGTAGAATAAAAGGGGCATAAGAAGGCTTGAGAGGGCTCAAAAATGGCTCAAGAGGGCAATGAAAGGCAAATTAGAGATAGCTGTGGAACAGGGTTCATCTTCAGCGTCAGCATGCACGAGATTTGCCTCAATCTCCGATTGAGTTGCAAATCTCAGTGTATCGAACACAGGTGAGATGTCTCCAATCCACTTCATGTGGATGTGTCTTCAGCGTTAGCATATCTTCAGCGCAAGCGTGTCTCCGTTTCTTTGTTCGTCTTGACAGTATTATCAAAATAATTATAATTGTCCTGTGTTGAAAAGCAGGGCTGACTTGAGGTATATTCAGGAAATTCTTGGACATAAGAGCAGTAAAACAACAGAGAACTATATTCTGAGTGCTGATATAAACGAATTAGGCGAAATTGTTGGTGTAAGAAAAATGGAAGGAGGATAAAATGGAAATAAAATCATTAGACGAAGATACAATGATTGCCGAGGCTTGTTGTGGGGAAGGGGATATGTCGAAGAAGTCAGAAATCACAGAACAAGAACACAATAGATTCCGTGCAGCAGAAATAAAAGTAGAATGGCTCAAGAAGATGATACCCAAAGGGCTATCTGCTAAAATAGCCTATGAAGGAGAAGAGGCCGTTGGTTTTATTGAGTATATGCCAATTGAACTTACCAATCTCTATAAAGGAAGATCTCTTTACATTATCAATTGTATGGTTGTCCCACATACTCCACCCTGGGGAGGACCTCATAGAGAACGGATTCCTGGATGTGGTGGCGTTTTGCTCCAGGCCATGATAGAAGATGTAAAAGATAAATGTAAGGGGATTGTGACTCCATTTGGTTTTGCCTATACAGAGGATATGAAGGGCTTCTTTGCAAAATTTGGGTTTGAGGAGTTCGAGAACAAAGGGCTGAAAATGTTTATCAAAAGGTTTGAACCTGTAGAGCTTCCATCTCCAGTACATTATGAAAAAAGGTATCAGTATCAACCAGTGCCTGATAAACTTGTAATAGATGTTTTCTGGTCTTCAATCTGTCCAGATTTGGGGCCACGTCAGCTTCTCAATGTGAAAGACGTGGCTGAGGAATTTGGTGATAGGGTGGTTGTAAATGATATCTGCACCGATGATCAAGAGATATTGATGAAATACGGGATCGATCCCTTCACATCTTGGTCAACTATATTTTTTAATGGTAAACCTATGTTCGGTCATCCTGGCCCAGCAGAAAAAGAATTCGTGAGGTATTGAAAAAATCATTGAATAGAGAGAGAGCCAACAACATCGGATAACAGCGGGTATACGAAATAACAAGTACTTTGTATTACCCGAAGAACCTTATATGCCATTTTGTAAAAAAAATTAAAAGGATTGTTTATTGATGAATAAAGATGAACTATCAAATAAAATTGAAAGCAGAATAAAAAGTAGCAATTTTTCTGGAACGATATCAATATGTGAAAACGAAGAAATTATATATGAAACTGCATCTGGTTATTCGGATCGAAGTAATAAACTCAAAAATAATTTAGAAACTCGTTTTGGAATTGCCTCAGGTACTAAATTCTTTACAGCATTGGCAATTGTTAAACTAATCGAATCTGGAAAGATATCATTTGATTCAAAAATTAGTGAACATATTCCTTTCCATTTTCCAAAATATTCTAAAAAGATAACAATTAGACATTTATTAACACATACATCAGGTATACCTGATTATTATGATGAAGAAAAAATCACGGATTTTAATAATTTTTTTGTTAGTATTCCCTGGTATGATTTAAAAGGACCAAAAGATTATTTGCCAATATTACCTCAAGATGAAATGAAATTTAATCAAGGTGAAAAATTCTCCTATTCTAATAGTGGTTTTATTTTATTGGGAGTAATAATCGAAGAAGTATCTGGAATGAGTTATAAAGATTATGTAACTGAAAATATTTTTCAACCTATTGGTATGATGAAGTCAGGATATTTCGCAATGAATAGATTGCCGGAGAATACAGCGTCAGGATATATAGATGAAGAAGATAACTGGAGAACCAATATTTATAATTTACCAATTATTGGAGCGTCTGATGGGGGAGCATTTACAACTTTGAAAGACTTGAATAAATTGTGGAAAGCATTTTTCGAAAATAGTATTGTATCGAAAAATAATGTTGAGATAATAATTAAACCATATATAAAAGCTGAATCTGAAGGAAAGAATAAATATTATGGTCATGGTATTTGGATTAATAAAAATGACAAATATTCTGAAGAATATATTATAGGTTGTGATGCGGGAATTTCATTCAAATCGAGTATTAATAGAAAAGACAGAATAAATATTACGGTTTTATCAAATACAACAAATGGTGCCTGGCAAATATTAAAAGAGATATATGAAATCGTATACAAATAATGCAAAACGGCGTATAACAGCGGGTTTAAGGTTCGCTCCTTCGTCGTTTGCCCAAACCCAGCACTTTTTATGTTGGTGAAGAGAAACACGTTAAATGACCATTTGAGGATTTTATCGAAATATGGAATAAAAATAAGTCAAAAGGGTTGGGCTTCTCATATCCACGAACGTTATAAATAATATTTTACCTGTGAGTGATAATTTTAAAATTAGGTACGGCGCTAAAGTCTGAGATGCACGGGCAACAAGATTTTTTTTGCTTTCCTGTTGACACTGAGAATAGGATAATTATAATAAACAGTATGAATATAGAGACTTGGGTTTTATGGAAAGAATCGAGAATGATTAATTTGGGGCAAATAAATACACTGGAAGATTTTTTTAGAGTGAAGGATAATAAAAAATATGGTTTAGATAAATGGGCAGAGCATCATAAGGTGGACGTAAAATGAAAGAAGAAGTTAAAAAATTATTATCAGAGGTTGTTGAGAAGCTGAAGGGAGAATATAAGCCTTTAAAGATTATTCTATTTGGTTCTTATGCTTTTGGCAATCCCACTGAAGATAGTGACATAGACCTCTTGATTTTGAAAAATACAAATAAAAGAAAAGTTGATAGATTTGTACAGGTTAAAAGGATAATCTATAATCCCAATTGCAAAATACCTATATCGCCGTTAGTATATAATCCTGAGGAGTTAGAGGAACGTCTTAGAATGGGGGATGATTTTATAAAAGAAATAATACAGAAGGGGACAATTTTATATGAAAGAGCAAGTGGTTAAAGAATGGATTGAAAGAGGAAAACACGACTTAGAAGTTGCAAAAATTCTTCTTGCTGAGGAGAAATATTCCGGTGTAGTACTTTTTCATATTCATCAAGCCGTTGAAAAACACTTGAAAGGCTTTCTTATCTATAAGGGCTGGGAATTAAAGAAGATCCACGATATTGAATTACTCATAACCGCGGCTCTGAGTTTTGATGATGAATTTCAAAAATATCTTGATCTTGGCAGGCAATTAACAGCATTCTATTATGAGGAGCGGTATCCGCCGGGACCAATTATTTCTTATCCAAAAGAAGAGATAGATGAAATAGTGGGAGAGGCAGAGAAAATTATAGGCAAACTGAAAGAAGGAATAAATCGATAAGATGCGACCAACAGCGTATAGCACGGTGTAAAAGACTACGCTACACTCCACCAAAATCCTCGTTCCACTCGGACTTCAGATACCCGCCCGCCGTTAGCTGCCATTTAAAGTGAATGGAAGTAAATATGAAGACAAACAAAATTTCGTATACCTTTTTAGCAGTAATTCTATCGGTCGGACACTTTCTTTTCCTGACCTACTTTTTTGCACCTGCTTACACCACGCCTGACGCAAACGGATATTTTACACAGGCAAGGCTAATTGCCGAGAATGGACAGACAGGTTTTAAATCTGAATCCGTACTACAATACATCGGGCCGCATTGGCATTCACCTGACAATGAATTTTATTACGCGACTTTTCCGCCTGGATTTCCATTTCTACTTGCGTTGGTAATCAAAATCTTCGGCTTTAATGCTGCATTTTATGTCAACCTTTTTCTTGCTTCGTTATCGCTTTTCATCTTCTTTTTTGTTTGCAGGTTTTGGCTTTCAAACAGTTGGTCATTTATAGCGACAGGTATAATGGCTTTAAATCCATTCGCCAACGAACACGCTTTATTTGGTGACTCTCATACTTCCTTAATCTTCTTTTTACTGTTGGGGTTATTGCTTTTACAAAACACAATTAGAAAGCATAATCACTTGCAAGGATTATTGGCGGGAATTTGCATAGGTGTTATTCCAACAATCAGATATGCAGAGTTTCTTTTTATTCCTGCATTTGCTCTTTATGCTTTGCTTTTACTGAAAGACAAACGCATTCGAGTTGGTACATTAACTTCATTTGCTATCGGTATATCAATTCCACTACTAACATTAGCAATTAGAAACCAAATCGCATTTGGTTCATTTTTAAGAACCGGTTACAGCCTACCCAACCAACCTGCTCTTTTCGCTTTCAACTATTTTGTTCAAAATTTTATTCCCTTTATCATAATGCTCGTGCTTAATGGTGCGGGACTGATGTTCATCTTAGGAATCATTGGAATTTATCGGTTAATAAAAGCAGAACATAAAAACGAATCTATTCTGTTTGTATCACTTATCGTTCCTGTAACATTGCTTTACATGGCGTACTACTGGCCTGCCGACCAAGAATCAATGCGTTTCCTGCTACCGACATTTTTCATTTATACACTTGCAGGCGTTTGGACTTTAAACCATCTTAAAAATGAGAGGACAAAGAGAATACTGACATGTGCTACTTTGATAGTTTCTATTCTTTGGGGCAGTTTTGGTTCAATAATGCCGTTAATGAGCCTTAAAGAAAGGGGTAAACCACTTGCAGACATCTACGAAAAAATCAAAACCGATGTTCCCGAACAAAGCATCTTAATCACAAATGAGGGAATTAATCAGTTTTTGGATTATTACGGCAAATGGAACCTAATTGATATTGCAATGCTCAAAACTCACCTCTCCGAAAGTGAAGAATTAATAAAACAAAATATCCCCATAAAACCGATACGTAACAGTGCAGCTGCGAAGAAATACGAGCACTTAAATGGCAAGGAGCTATTCCAAACTTTCAGCAATGATTTATCACTGTGGACACAGAACAAGAAAAAAGTCTTCCTGTGTA
>JABUBN010000222.1_pt1 | contig 15953 bp, 22 predicted proteins | sample 7240341 | NCBI WGS metagenome assembly JABUBN01 (sample SAMN07256345, study PRJNA390944) | subsurface metagenome | isolation source: Methane hydrate marine sediment | place: Pacific Ocean: Eastern North Pacific, ODP site | reverse complement strand
TCAAAAAAATATCAGGAAACCGTTGATGCTTTTAATGAGGCGGTGAAACAAAATCCGGAAGATGCAGATTTTCATTATGGCCTGGGATGGGCGTACAGCCAATTAAAAGATTACGAAAAAGCTATTGAAGCCTTTAAACAGGTTATACGCATTCAACCGGATTATACTTTTGCCCACTATAGCCTGGGAATGATTTATCTGGTTCAGGGGGATAAAAATGCTGCCCTGGACGAATATAAAATTCTCAAGGATTTAGACCAGGATACAGCAGATAAATTATTTGACATGATTTATAAATAAAACTCCGGTTCAATTCGTGTTAATAAATGTATCAGGGGAGGGGTTATTTTTTGCTTGAGGCTTCAATTTTCGAAAAATCAGTAATTATGACCCCCCATTTTAATCTATTTTGACCATTCTAAAATCTCAAAAACTTCAAATGACCACTTTCAGATCTCGAAACCCCAAAGAATTCATTAAAAAAGAGCAATTTTCACGGGGCAATGTGCAGTAAGAGCAAAAATTTATTTATAGACAGGCCATTTGGCAATATGACCTAAAAAAGTCCTTAAAATATAAGACTTTTTAACTAGAGGTTCTTCTAAATTTTAATTTTACAGAATACCGATAACCAGTTTTTTATCCCTGGTTCACTAAATATAATGAAAATATGATATGATAACAGCAATTAATGTGATAAAATTGTTGATAAGAGATTATTAAAATGATAAAATATAAGCATAATATGATACAAAGAAATTTATAAGGTGATAAGATGTATGAAAAAAGATGAAAGAATTGATGTAATATATAGGAAATTACAAATTGAAAAATCGTTAAAAATAAACGATATTATAAAAGAATTAAATATAAGCATTGCTACTCTGCGCAGAGATTTAAGTGCTATGGAAAAAAAAGGATTAATATATAAAAGTTATGGATATATTCGTTTGGTTGAGGAAGATATGAGATTTGAGCCTTCATATATTTATAGATTGTCAATAAATAAAAATTTAAAAGCAAGAATAGCTAAAAAAGCTGTAGAATTATTAAAAAATCGAGATTCAATATTTTTGGACGTTGGCTCAACTGCCTTAAGCATTGTTGAGCAGCTGTCCTTAAATATTGAGTTAAATATTATTACTAATTGGATTCCGATAGCTACAAAGATTAGCGAATGTAAAAAGTTTCATTGTTTTCTTATTGGAGGAGAGGTTAGAAAAGAAGAGCTTTCAGTCGGGCCAATAGATATAAAAAGGGAATTAAGTTTATATAATATTAATAAAGCTTTTATATGCGCGAGCGGGGTATCTCTTGAAAAAGGTATAAGCGATTATTCTGATATTGAAATTAAAACTAAACAAGAAGTAATTAGAAATGCAGAAGAGAATATTCTATTAGCCGATAGTACAAAATTTAATAAGACAGGTTTTCTTAATGTGTGTAGATTAGAAGAATTTAATAAGATAATTGTGGATGATAATTTAGATAAAGAAACAATTTCTAAGCTTGAAAAAAAAGGGATTGAAGTTATTTTAGCATAAAAATATAAAAAAATTAAAGAAAGGAAAAGTGACAATAAGTTGTATATTTTAAGCGTTGATTTAGGAACTACCTCAATAAAAACTGCAATCATAGAAGAAAATGGAAATGTCTTGGGAAAATCAATTAAAGAGTATACTTTATTAACTCCTTCTACTTTAGAGGTTGAGCTATCCGTTGATACATACTGGGAAGCTTTTAAAAATGCTTTAAAAGAACTTCTTGAAAAAACCAAGATTAATGTTAAGAATGTGAAGGTTTTAGGAATATCAGTACAGGGCGAAACACTTATATTGGTCGATGAAAAAGGAAGACCAATAGATAATGCAATAGTCTGGTTAGATAATAGGGCACAAGAGGAAGCAAAAATATTGTCGGATGAATTTTCCGATCAATTAGCTTATAAAATTACAGGACAAGTAAAAATTGTTCCTACTTGGCCAGCAACTAAAATTCTTTGGTTAAAAAGAAATAAAAATGAAATATTTAAAAAAGCGCATAAGTTTTTACTACTTGAGGATTATTTTATATTTAAATTAACCGGAAAATATGTTGCGGAAAGTTCTTTGCTTTCATCTACTTTGTATTGGAATATTAAAACTAAAAAGTGGTGGCGCGAAATGCTGGATTATTTGGGAGTAAGCGAAGAGAGGTTGCCCGAAATCAGAGAATCCGGAGAAATAGTAGATTATATTTTACCTGAAGTTGCAAAGGAATTAAGCGTAGATAAAGGCATGATGATAACTACCGGTGCCCTTGACCAAGCTGCTGGAGCTATTGGTGTAGGCAATGTTAAACCAGGTATCTTTAGTGAAAATACCGGAGCAGCTTTGGCTATATGTGCAACAGTAAACAGCCCCTTTTTAGACCCTCAAAACAAAATGCCCTGTCATTATCATGGAATTCCTGATTTATATATGGCACATACATTCACAAGTGGGGGAATGGTGCTAAAGTGGTTTAGAGATAGATTTTGCCAGGCAGAAATCGAAATTTCTAATTTATTAGAAAAAGACTCGTATAAATTATTAGATGAAGAAGTTAAAAATATAACTCCTGGTTGTAATGGTTTAGTTATGTTGCCTCATCTTGAAGGAGCTATGGCACCAGAAGCTAACTCTAAGGCAAAAGGAGTTTTTTTTGGTTTCACTTTACACCATAGCAAACCACATTTCATTCGTTCAACGATGGAAGCCATAGCTTGCATAGTTAGAAGAAATATTGATGTTCTTGAAAATCTTGGTATGAGTTTCAATGAAGTAATCTGCTCTGGGGGAGGAGCTAAAAGTCCAATTTGGAATCAAATGAAAGCAGATATTTTGAATAAAAAAATTATTACTACAACAAACGATCAAGACGCAGCTTGTTTGGGTGCTGCGATTATTGCTGGAAAGGCAATTGGTTTATATAAAGATGTGAAGGATGCTAGCGAAAAAGTAATAAAAATTCAGAATGAATATTTGCCTAATCCAGAAAACCGCATAACGTACGATAATTTATATAAAAAATATATCATACTCTATGAAAGTTTAGTTGAATTATTTGAAATAAGTTAAAATAATGTTAACAAATTTTATTTTATAGAGCAATAGGAGGAAAAAATGAGCGATAGTGTTAGATTGATTGTAATGCTTACTAATAATGATAGAACAGTAAAAAACGCAAAAGAAATATTTGAAAATTGTAAAGACTTGGAAGTTGAGTGTTGGGGGTTTAAGGACATCGGGCTCCCAGTTGATGAAATGAAAAAATTAGTCAAAGCAATGAAAAAAGCAAATAAAAAAACTTTTTTGGAAGTAGTTAGTGTTGGCGAAAAAGAAGGTATGAAAGGAGCTAAGCTTGCAGTAGAATGTGGATTTGATTATTTAATGGGAACCGTTTTTTATGAAAAAATATCTGATTATCTAATTGACAAACACCCAAAATATTATCCTTTTTGCGGAAAAATTTATGGCCACCCTAGCATATTAGATGGATCAGTAGACGAAATAATTAATCATGCGAAATATGTTTTAAAGAATGGCGCAAAAGGAGTCGACCTTTTAGCGTACAGGTATATAAAAGAAGACGCAGACAAAAGACTTATCAGAGAATTTTTAGGCCAAATCAAAAAACCTGTTATTTTGGCTGGAAATATTGATAGTTTTAATAGACTGGAAAAAGTTTTAAATTATAAACCATGGGGTTTTACTATCGGCAGTGCATTTTTTGATAATAAATTTGGTGATATGAATTTACAAAATCAAATAGATGCTGTTTTAAAGAAAGTAAAACAGTTTAACCTTAATTTAAAATAATTTCTATCCATTTTTATTATAATTAAAAAATGAAGAGAGAGGTGATTCTATGTTCCCAAAAAGAATGTTGTGGGGAGATAAAATATTCTGGTCAATAACATTGTGGTGCCTTATCGGCTTATTTTGGCTGAGGTTTCTAGAGGGATTTTTCCCAGTTTGGGTATCCAATTTTATAAGCATACCTATCATTATTTATATTATGCGCCTGGAAGATCCTGTAAAATTAAGAAAAAAAGAAAGAATGAAATTGTTTAAAGATAAAAAATTTCATAAACTTATTAAAAATGACAGAGGTAGTGTTAATGAGCAGAATTAAATTAGAGAATGTTTGGAAAATCTATAAAACTAGAAAAGAAGATGTAATTGGAGTAAAAAATTTAAATTTAGATATTAAAGATGGTCAATTAGTTGCCCTACTTGGCCCTTCGGGGTGTGGGAAATCTTCAACGCTAAGAATGGTGGCAGGGTTAGAAGAAATAACAAAAGGAAAAATATGGGTAGGCGAAAGAATTGTGAACGAGATAATTCCACAAGATAGAAACATTGCAATGGTCTTTGAAAATTATGCACTATATACCCACAAAACTGTTTTCGAAAATATTGCTTTTCCGCTTGTATTACGAGGAGTTTCTTCTAATGAGATTAAAAAACAGGTTTATTGGGCGGCAGAAACATTAAAGATTGTAGATATTTTGAATGAAAACACTAATAAATTAAGTGGTGGCCAAAAACAAAGAGTTTCAATCGGAAGAGCATTAGTCAGAGACCCAGAGGTTCTGTTAATGGATGAACCCATCTCTCATTTAGAAGCAAAACTAAGGACTCATATGAGAGCTGAATTAACTAGATTGCAAAGAAAATTTAACAGGACAACTGTATATGTAACACACGATCAACATGAAGCTATTACAATGGCTGACAAGATAGCTGTAATGAATTTTGGTGAACTACAACAATACGACACCCCGGTAAATTTATTCAACAGGCCTTTTAATGAATTTGTTGCTGGATTTATTGGCGAACCACCCATGAATATGTTTGATTGTAATTTAGAAAAAGAATTAAATGATTTTTATTTGGTTTCCAAAAATTTTAAATTTAAAATTCCGGATAAAATTAAAACCGAAATAAAAAAAGAGCAAATACTATCAAAAGAAATGAAATTAGGCATAAGGCCACAAGATATGATGGTAAGCAGACAGAAAAAAAATGATAGAAACATTTCAGGAGAGATGTTTCATTGGGAAGTACGTGGTGATGAAGGAATTGCTATGGTTAAATCTGATAATGATATGATTATAGTAAAAACTCCGGCAAACTTTAAATTTTCTAAAAAAGAAGAAATTCAAATTGATTTTGACCTAGAAAAAATAAATATTTTCAACAAATCTACCACAAAAAATATATGTGTGTCGGATAAAGAATTTACTTCACTTGCAGAAGGAGGAGGTTCCCAATAATGAGTGTAAATATTAGAGTAGAAAACCTTTTTAAATTTTACGAAACCGTTGAAGCCTTGAGTAATATAAATTTAGAAATCAGTAAGGGTGAATTTTTTGTTTTACTGGGTCCTTCCGGTGCTGGAAAGACATCATTTATAAAAGTAATTGCTGGTGTTGAAGGAAAAGATTTTGGGGATATTTATTTTGGAGATAAACTAATAAATAAAATTCCTGCCTATCAGCGTAATGTTGCAGTTACCTTCGAAGCTTACGCTCTATATGCACATTTAAGTGTTTTTGACAATATGGCATTTCCCTTAATGGGCCCACTTTGTAAAAGCAAGGGATATTCACCCGAACAAATTGACAAAATAGTACATAAATGGGCCAAATTTTTACAAATCGAACAATTGCTAGAAAGATTACCCCAAGAGCTATCTGGAGGACAAAAACAGAGAGTTGCGATGGGTAGGATGCTTGTAAGAGAACCTAACGTTTTTCTTATGGATGAACCAATTGCCCACCTAGATGCAAAATTAAGACACATAATGCGTGCAGAACTAAAAAATATCCAAAGCGAACTTAACATTACTACAATTTATACTACCCCCGATCAATTAGAAGCTTTATCTATGGGTGACAGAATAGCGGTTATCAATGAAGGAAAAATATTGCAAGTTGGGAGACCAGGTGATATTTTTAATAATCCTGTAGATGAGTGGGTAGCAAGTTTTATTTCCGATATACCTATGAATATTGCCAGTTGTCATCTAGAAGTTAAAAATAGAAAATATTTTGCGGTAAATCCTTATTTTAAAATTGCTCTTCCCGAAAAACAAGGTAGTAAATTATCAAGCACATTAAAGGATAATAATAATTTTGATCTAGGCGTTAGGCCTAATAAGGTTTCTATTAGCACTTCAGAAAAAAAAGAAAATAGCATCCTTGCAAATATTTCTATAGTCGAAGATATCGGAAGAACAAAAATATTTTCATTATTTGTAGGTGATATAGAAATATTTTCAAAAATACCAAGTACGGAGTCCCCTAATAATATTAAAAAAGTATGGATTAAATTTGATGAGGAAAGCTTATATTATTTCAACGAAAAAACCAAGGCAAGATATGCTATTTAAAAAGGAGGTGATGTTAATTTTAATAATTAATGGGTAGGTGTAGAATGCAAGCAGAATAACAAATTTAAAATATTTAAAGGAGAAATATTACCGTGAAAAAGAAAATATTATTAGTGAGTATAATTTCGTTATCTCTAGTTTGTTTGTTTTTTAATTTTGGTTTTGCTGAATGGACATCTTTAGAGGAAAATTCTAAACCTTTCTCCGGAGTAACCTTAAGGTTAATAGGAGAAAGCCTGCCACCATTAGAGGGTTTAAATCAAGCTAAATCTGTATTCGAGGAGAAAACAGGTATAAAAGTTATAATTGAAATGTATGGACATCAAGAGGTAATACAAAAAACTACAGCAGATTTTGTAGGGAATACCGGAATTTATGATGTTGTGCTAAATCCTCATCGCGAAATAGGTAAAGTAGTTGAAAACAATTGGGTTACACCCTTAGAAAAGTTTTATGACAATGAAAATCTTCGGAACCCAGAATTAACCTTAGAAGGTACATTTTTAAGCGAAAAATGGTTTAATGAATGTTGTGCATACGAAGATACCGTCTACGGTTTACCTTTTCATTTTATATCAATGTTTATGTGGTACCGTTATGATATATTTGAACACCCCGAAGAAATGGCTAACTTTGAAGAGAAATATGGATACGAATTACCTAGCCCACCGATAACGATGGAAGATTATCTAAACACTGCTGAATTTTTTACAAGGAAAAAGGGTGAAAAACTTGCTGGAGAAATATTAGAAGAAGATTTTTATGGAACCGCCATTCAAGCTGCAAGACATGTTGCTACTTATTATGGATGGTTAAATTTCCTCTATAGCTTTGGAGGTAGAGAATTGTTAATTGACAAGGGTAGCGAATATGGAAAAGTTGTAATTAATTCTCCCGAAGCAATTGAATCTTTAGAGTATTATAAAAAACTTTTAGACTATTCGCCCCCAGGTGGCTTAACTTATACCTGGGACGAAACACAAGCATCACAACAACAAGGAATTGTAGCTCAGGCAATCCAGTGGGATGATGCTACTTATGCTGTTGAAGACCCAAAACAATCATTAGTAGCAGGAAAAATGGCTTTCAGTGGCACACCTATCAATGAAGTAAAAATGACACAAATTGAAGGATGGACAATGTTTATTCCGGTATCTTCTAAAAAACAAGAAGCTGCATGGTTATTCATACAATGGTGCATGGAGGAAGATTCTCAAGTTGCTCAAATGCTTAATGGTGGTGCCTCGTCGGTAAGAAAGATTTATAATAATGAAGAAATTAAAAATATTATTTACGCACCGACTGCAGTTTACTTAAAATCTGGTGAAGTGATAAAAACAAGAAAGAGCGGAGATAAGACAGGTTTAGGTGTTCCGGAAACCTTTGTGAACGCAATTAATCCGTCAACCGGGGACACTACTGTTACCATTGTTCCAAAACCTACTTTCCCTGAACAAGAATGGGTTGTAGAAAAAATTGAGTTAGCGGTAAACAGCGTATTAACTGGCGAAAAAACAGCAAAAGAAGCCTTGGAATGGTGTCAAGAAGAGATAGAAAAAGAGTTACCACAACAATAGAATATCAGAATTTGCAAAAAAATATTTTTTGGGCTATATGTAAAAAATATAGCCCAAAAAATATCATAGCAGAAAGGAGAGATTAATAATTTGATGAAAGCAAGAACCGCAAGATGGATTGCGCCAACCATGATAATATTGTTTATTGTATCGCTCATGCCTTTTTTCATTGCTCTAAATTACAGTTTTCGGGATATTAGTTATACTTCCTCCAGGTCTCAAGGCCAATGGGTTGGGCTGGATAATTACAGAAAAGCTCTTTCTGACCCTGAATTCATTCATAGTTTAGGTATAACGTTTAAATTTTTAATTCCGGCGGTTTTATTTGAATTAATCCTTGGCTTTACAATGGCGATGTTATTTTCAAAATCTAATTTTAAAGGCATTAGAAAATTAATACCAATTTTAATTATTCCAACAATTATTGCCCCGGTTGTAATAGGATTAATTGGTAGACTTTCTCTTAATTCAGAATTTGGGGTTATTGGAGTATATTTGAGAAGGTTTGGAATAATTGAAAGTTCCGTCTTGGGTAGCATTAAATTAGCTATGCCTGCAATCATACTTATTGATATATGGCAATGGACCCCTTTTGTTACAGTAATATTACTTGCTGGGTTTTTATCATTTCCTAAAAAGCCTTTTGAGGCAGCAGCAATGGATGGAGCAACCCCCTGGCAAACCTTTAAACATATTACCATGCCTTTCATTGCGCCTTTATTAGCAATTGTCACTCTATTAAGGTCAATAGAAGCATTTAAGATATTTGACAAAGTATGGATTATGACACAGGGAGGACCGGGGGTAACCACACAAACTTCGAATGTTTATGCGTATAGATTGAATTTTATGCATTGGAAGTTAGGATACGGAGCTGCAATTGTTATTTTATTGTATATAGTTAGTTTTTTACTTTGCGTTTTATTTTTTCGCTATTTAAATAGGGAACAAATTAAAAAAGAAAGAGAGGTAATATTTTATGGCGATGGTAGTAAAAAAAATTAAAACAATAAATAAAGTATTAATTATTGCCGCGATTTTAACGTTTATGATAATCATGTTTGTTCCTTATTTTTGGATGATTTTATCTTCTTTTAAAACTAGGGTTGATTTATTAAGCACTACCCCTAAATGGATTTTCAAACCTACCTTAGAAAATTTCCCTAAAGTTTTTATAGAAAGAGAGTTTTTGAAATATTTTATTAATTCTCTTGTAATATCAGTTAGTTCATTGACAGTATCTCTTATAATAGGAGTACCTTGTGCTTATGCAATTTCAAGATTTGACTTCCAGGCAAAAGGGCATTTTTTCTTTTATATCCTTTCAACTAGAATGGCTCCACCGGTAGCGTTTGCTCTTCCAATGTATATTTTATTTAGTAAGTTTGGTATTTTAGGAACCCATTTAGCAGTTATATTGGCCCACACAACAATAACATTATCATTTATTATCTGGATTATGAAAGGATTTTTTGATGATATCCCGATAGAATTAGAGCAAGCTGCAATGACAGATGGTTATACTATCTTTGGAGCATTTAAAAACGTAATATTGCCTATCGTAAAACCCGGGATTGTTGCTACATCTTTATTTAGTTTTATTTTTTCATGGAATGAATTTTTATTTGCTTTAGTGTTAGGTGGATCATTCTCAAGAACTTTACCTGCTGCATTTCCTGGTTTAGTTACACCGCATGGAACTTTTTGGGCTCAACTTTCTGCAGCTGGTACAGTCGTCACAATCCCAGTAATAATACTTGCATTTGTCTTACAAAAACATTTAGTACGAGGATTGTCTTTTGGTGCAGTTAAGCAATAAAATATGAATATTCTATTGCAAATACTTATATTTTGAAAAATAATAAAAAGAGGTATTAATAAGCGAATTAAAGTAAGGAGGGAAATAGGTGAGAAAATTTAACGGAAAAACTGCAATAGTCACTGGGGGTGCTTCTGGACTTGGTAGAGCAGTTGCTGAAAAATTTGCGGAAAGCGGTGCTAAGGTTGCTATTTTAGATATTAATATAGAATTGGGAAGAAAGGTTGCAGACGAAATCAATAAAAAGGGTGGGAATGCTATTGCCGTTAAATGTGATGTAACTAATGAGAAAATTGTAGATAAAGCATTTACAATTGTATTAGAGAAATATAAAAGAATCGATATTGCTCATATAAATGCAGGAATTATAGATAAATGTCGATTTATTAACGAAACTTCTTTCGATGACTGGAGGAAAATAATATCTGTTAACTTAGATGGTGTATTTTTAACGGCAAGGAATACAATAAAACAAATGCTAAAGCAGAGTAGCGGAACTATAGTTTTTACTGGTTCTAATTGGTGTTATGTATGTGATCCAGGTTTTACAAGTTATGCTGCTTCAAAAGGCGGTGTAGTTTCTTTTGCGAGAGCTTTAGCGCTTGACCACGCAAAAGATAACATAAGGATTAATGTAGTTTGCCCTGGGAATATGTATACTCCTCTTTTAGAAGAGCAACTAAGCTTAGAAAAACATCCAGATAAAGTTCTTGAGTCAATGGGGCAAATATCAAAACCTGAAGAAGTAGCGAATTTAGTTTTATTTCTTGCTTCGGATGATTCATCTGCCATGAAGGGATCAGCAGTTATCATTGATCAAGGAGAAACTTTAGGATACGGACCAGGACTATCTATTAAAAAATAATTTGTAAACTATTGTAAGCATATTAAAATTAAAAATAAGTAAAATAAAAGCGTGTAAATAAAGTTAGCTATAAATAGCAATATGGTAATAAAGTATATTCTATGTTGTATAGATTGATTTACAAGTTCTGTAAAAATTTCTTTGAGGAGAATTATATAATGGAAGTCAAAGTTATTAAATTAAATGAAGTAAAAGTATTCATGGATGGTCCGGAGGTTTGCCGCGAATATACTGTTACCGGTAAAATTACTTTTGGTAGTTCAACTTTATTACCCGGGCAAACTGGTGGCGTTGATCCAGGTCATGCAAACTCCCATGAGATTTTTTACGTTAGTCGCGGAGAAGTGCTAATGCACACACCAAATGACGGGAAGCATTATCAATTAGAAGAGGGAGACATTATCATTATTCCCGAAGGAGTACCCCATCAATTAACCAATATTGGTTCTCAGAAAGCTATCATTACCTGGAGTTGCGCGCCTAGTCCGGAATAGACAATATTTAGCAAAAAAAGAATTAAAGGAGATTTTTAATGTGTTCTACTGCAATTAGAGAAGTTATTGATTTGTTAACACATGGGGTATATATTATTGGAGTTAAGCATGAATCAAAAATAAACGGAATGACTGCTGCCTGGGTAAATCAAGTGTCCAGCCAACCACCAATGATCTCCGTTGCAATAGGTAAGAGCCATTATACCAGTGAGTTGATACCTAAAGCTAAATCATTTTCTGTTAATATTCTTTCCCCTGATCAGATAGAGATAGCTCGAAAATGTGGCTTTGTCTCCGGAAGAAACCAAAACAAGCTTCGAGAAGAAGAACTTACATATCAAGCTACCGGAGCCCCGATTCTCATTAATTGTACCGCTTATCTTGATTGCAAGTTATATCATCAAATTGAAGTAGGAGATCATATTTTATTTATCGGAATAGTAATTAAGGCTGATAGTAAAAATAAACCTGTTCTTATTTATCGATCTAGTGATTTTTTTGATTGATCAGAGTGGGCATATAAAAAATTGAAGTTATTAGAGAAGATTAGACTCGCATTTTTATGGATGTCCCTGAAATTTGTTGCGAATACATAAAACCCTGATAAACTTTTTTGCATTTCTTATTTATTGCATGAGAAAAATAGCGGGGTTTATACCTATTAAGTAATATCAGCTCCCAGAAAGCTATCATTACATGGAGTTGCGCGCCTAGTCCAGAATAAATAAAAATTTCTAAAAGGGAATTCTAAATATTTATGTGTGATAGTATTTTTGATGGGTATTGGGAATATTCTCTATGTCCTTGGGATCTTACTGCTGGAATATTAATTGCAGAAGAGGCTGGAGTATAATTTCGACTCCTTCTGAAAAAGACTTTAATCTTTTTAAAGGAAATGTATTAACTATTGTTCTTAATTTAAAGCGAGAATTTACAGAATTAATAAGGGAAAAGAAATCTTAGAGATATAAAAAAGGGGTCTATTTTTTTATAAAATATTAAAAGTAAGAATAGGTAAAAAAGTAGCTTGTCACCTTTTTATAATAAATACCTTCAGTAGAGATAAACAGAAGATAGAACAATAGATATCAACATATTTGCCGGCCATCAGGGCAACTATAAAACGAGCCATTCATTTTATTCCTTCTTTTAAATACCTGCATTGCATCAGAACTTATACTGGTTTAAGACCTTATACCCCGGATCATTTATCGATTGTTTCGCAGGTTGATGAAGTACCCGGATTTTATATTGCTGCCGGAGCAGAAGGAGATGGTATCGGGATTGCTCCCATAACCGGATTATTGATGAGTCAGATTGTGTTAGATCAACAAACAACCATCGATGTTCATCCTCTCCGATGGTCGAGATTTGCACATGGTTAACATGTAAAAATGATAATATCCCGGCTTAATTAATTAAGTATTGGAGGTCTTTATATGCAGTTGACAGGACAAGTTGCTTTTGTAACCGGTGCAACCGGAGGAATTAGCTCTGAGATTTGTAGATCTTTGGCTAAAGAAAGGGCAAATATTTCCATTTGTTACCATAGGAAATATGAGGAAGCTCAAATACTTTATAAGGAAATTTATCCTTGGGAAGAAAAGCTCTGGTAGTCCGAATAGATGTGTCTAATAAAGAGCAGGTTATTTCTGCTATCGAAAAGACAAAAAAAATATTAGGACCCATTGATATTTTAGTGAATAACGCAGGGATGACTTTAACAGGTAAATTAGAAGAAATAAGCGAAAAAGACTGGGATTATTGCCTGGCAGTTAATCTAAAGAGTGTTTTTTTATGCTCCCAGGCAGTTATACCAGAGATGAAGAAGCGAAAAAAGGGTTCAATTATCAATATTACTTCATTGGCTGCCAAAATAGGTGGAATTAATTCCGCTGCCTGTTATTCGGTTTCTAAGGCGGGGGTTTCAAATTTAACTATACAAACGGCTAAAGAGCTTTTGCCTTTTAATATTAATGTTAATGGTATAGCTCCGGGGATTATTGATACTCCCTTATGGGAAGTCTATGGATCTAAAATAAAAGAGAAGTGTATAAGTGGTTTGATTCGAGGAGCTGGTAGTCCTATCGATATAGCAGAGGTGGTTGTTTTTTTAGCTTCGTCAAAAGCCCGATATATTACCGGTGAGATTATAGATGTAAATGGCGGAATATTAATGGACTAAATATTTCAATTTAGAAATATTTTTTTAAAATCTATAAAAAAATTAGTTTAAAAAAAGGAGGTTTTATCATGGTTAAGCCTAAAATTGCCTTGGTGGCAATGGCAAGTCAATTTGAAAGTGGAGGAGAAAGAGCAGAGGAAATCTTAAAGGAGGCAACTAAACAGCTAAAAGAAAATGGATTAGAAGTGAAGGTCCATGAAAAAACAGTCTGGGATCCTTCCGATGCCTTTAAAGCCGTTGATTACTTTTTAAAGAATCAACCTGATTTGTTAGTAATGATTCATGTTACCTGGGTTTTAGATTCTTTACAATATATTTTTATTAATAATTTAAAATGTCCTATTGTTTTATGGGGTGTTCCATATCCTGAGACATTTTCCATTGGATGTGTTCAGCATTTTGGAAGTATTTTATGGGAACATGGTTTTAATTATAAATATGTGTATGGTTTACCCCGAGATGCTGATCTAATTAATAAAATCATTAAGTATGCCAATATTGCTCAGATTTATAAAAAGTTAAGTACCCTAAGAATTGCCTTAATAGGTCCCAGACAGACCTGGCGGGTAGCGGGTTCTCAGGATATGACCAGTGAAGAATGGGAATTTTCAAAAAAATTCGGAAGTACTATTATTCATATTGAAATGGATGAAATTTTGGAACGAGCAAAAAAGCAGGAAAATTCTGTTGCTGAACAGACATTGTTGAATTTAAAAAAACAGCAGAGAATTGGTCGGGCTATTGCAGATAAAGAGAACCTTTTATATGCAGCCAAAATATATTTGGCGACCAAAGAAATATTCCAGCTTTACACTTTAAATGCTGCGGCCGCTGAATGTTATCCAAAATTCAGCGGATTAATTAACCTGCCTTCTTCCTGGCTCGCTGATGATGGTATTGTCCTGGATACCGAGGGTGATATTGGACACGCCGTTTTAATGACTATACTTAATCAATTAAAACCTGGACCTACTGCCTTAGCTGAGATTGGAAGTATGGCTGATAATACTATATATTTGGCACATGAAGGAAGTTCGGCTCATTCTTTAACTGAAGATATTTCCAAGGTTCAAATATCTGCCAGTGGAGAATTAGGTACTTTTGTAGGCATCCCTTTAAAAGCTATGCGGGAAGCTACCATGGTCAACTTATGTGGGAGAGAAAATACTTACAGAATGTTAGTAGCTAAAGTATCTACCGAGCCAGTGTCTCATCAGGAATGGGTGAATAGTGGTAGTAAATTTTTTGCAAAAGTTAATCTGGGTGGAAACGCAATTGACAAATTTGATAAAATGCTTGCCGAAGGCATCGACCATCATTTACTATTAAAAGAAGGTGACTTGGTTGAACAACTTGTAGATCTTTGTGATTTAATAAAAATTAAAAGAGTTGAAATGTAAAAACCAATTGAGTAGTAAAAAGTTTATGAATAATTTTACTTATACTGATTTCGATTAGTAGCTTAGAGGCCTTTAATTATATAAAGGGGCAAACAATATATGTCGATGGTGGATGTTTATTACAATAGTGAAAGATAAATAAATGTATGAAATTTAAAAAAAGATAAAAATTTTGTTTGCTTATTTTGGTATAAATTTTGATCATGGATTATTGTGCATCAAGAAGGGAATTTTAAATATGAATGAAAGAATTAAATATTTAAGGGAAAAATGCCTTTCTTCTAAACCTGAAATATTTGTAGAGAAAGCATTATTGGTAACGGAAGCATATAAGGAAACAACTGGAAAAACCGATAATCGTTCAAAGAGCTTTGGCCTTGAAAAAAGTTTTAGAAGAGATGACAATATTTATTGAAAAGGGTGAATTAATAGTAGGGAATCAATCTCCGAAGCTCAGATGTCCTCCAATATATCCTGAAACTGGAGCTAGCTGGATATTAAAAGAATTAGATCAATTTCCAAAACGTCAAGCTGATCCGGTGATCATCACAAAAGAAAACAAAAAATATTAAAAAAATGTTTAACTTTTTGGCAAGAAAAGTCTTTGGATGCCACTCTTTCAAAGTTAATTTCTAAGCAAGCCAAGCAGGCTGTCGAAGCCGGGTTGATAACCATAGGCGGGGCAGGAACTGCTTTAGGTAACATCGCTGTTGATTATCCTAAAGTATTAAAGATGGGACTAGAGGGTATTATTGCTGAAATTGATGAATAGTTAAAGCAATTTCAAATTAAAGATATTAAAGATATGAATAAATATTATTTTTGGAAAGCTGCGAAAATTGCTTGCCAGGCAGTTATTCAATTTGCTGCACGTTATTCTAAAAAAGCAGAAGAACTTGCCAAATGCGAAAAGGATAAATTACGTAAAAAAGAATTATTGGCCATTGCTGAAATATGTAAGTGAGAATAAAGAGCAGGATATGAAATTTATTTTATAAATTTAATACATTGTAGACTTTGAGATTACAATAAATATCTGAAGTAGAGATAAAGAGAAGATAGAATAATAGATATTAACATTATCGGAAGGCCGATTCTAAAAAAATCTTTAAAGGTTATTATTCTGCCCTGTCTTTTTAAGATATTTACTCCTACTAAATTAGCAGCTGCCGCTATAAAAGTTCCATTTCCTCCCA
>JABUBN010000221.1_pt1 | contig 15970 bp, 16 predicted proteins | sample 7240341 | NCBI WGS metagenome assembly JABUBN01 (sample SAMN07256345, study PRJNA390944) | subsurface metagenome | isolation source: Methane hydrate marine sediment | place: Pacific Ocean: Eastern North Pacific, ODP site | reverse complement strand
ATTGGCCGAATCGGAGGGTAAAGTCCTCCTATTAAGTTCTGAAGGTTGTGGTACCGGAGATGCTGCCCTTGGCTTTGAAATCCTGGCCACATTGCTGGATGCCTTGCCGGGACGCGAGGACAGGCCGGTAGCCATTATCTGCTGGAATACTGCCGTCAAGCTGTTGACTGAAGGCTCTCCCTTACTAGCGCGCTTAAGACGCCTTGAGGAAAAAGGCGTAAGTATTCTGGCGGGACAATTGTGCGTAAGAGAGTTAGGGCTGACGGATAAGATAGCCGTGGGCAAGCCGGCGACTATGGGGGAAATCCTAGACCTTATCCTGCATAACGACGTCATTAGCCTATGAGCCAGGCGAGGGCTGGTTTAACTGGAAAAAGCTTCCCCACTTGACAGGGGAGGGGTAGCGCAGTAACCTTTTTCGGTGGGCTGCAAAATAACCAACTTTTGAACGCAACCACCAGCACCACGGAACTATCCCTAAGGGCAAGAGCCATGGAGGTATCGCCGAATGATATCGATTTCAAGGCTACTCTGTGACATTATAGGTACAGGCGATCATCTTCGTTACGGGGAGCGGGATATCCAGCGACCAGTTGTAGTCTGGAATTGCACTAGACAATGCAATTTGCGCTGCATCCACTGCTATGCTAGTGCCGGTAGCCGAAGATCCCTAGGAGAGCTGAATACAGTGACAGCAAAGGCGTTTATTCGCGACTTGGCCGATTTCGGTGTGCCCGCGCTCCTCTTCTCAGGAGGTGAGCCTCTGCTCAGGGGAGACTTGTTTGAGCTAGCAAGCTTAGCTAGAGAGCAAGAAATAAGGCTTGCCCTTTCTACCAACGGCACTCTAATTACTGATGAGGTAGCCAAGGAAATTAGCAACGTTGGCTTTGCCGAGGTGGGGATAAGTGTAGACGGTGTTGGCGTGAATAACGATCGCTTTCGCGGCAAAAACGGTGCTTACCATGCAGCCTTAAAAGGCATCAGAAACTGTGTCTCTCTGGGTTTACGGGTCTCATTGCGGTTAACCATCACTCGCTTTAACTATCGGGAAATTCCCGACATTTTCCGGCTGGTAGAGGAGGAAGGCATAGACCGCGTTTGTTTCTATCATCTTGCTTATTCCGGTCGGGCAGGTAGTCTAAGGGAAAAAGACCTCAACCACTCTGAAACTAGGTCAGTGGTAGATATGATTTGTGAACATACCCTAGACCTTCATAGGCGTGGTCTGCAGAAGGAAGTCCTCACCGTAGACAACCACGCCGACGGTGTTTACCTCTATCTTAAGTTGAGGAAGCAAGATCCACAACACGCCAGTAAAGTCTGGGACTTACTCAAAAGGAATGGTGGCAACAACTCAGGTATCAGAATAGGCGCCGTTGATGACCTTGGGAATGTCCATCCTGACCAATTCTGGTGGCACTACTCACTAGGTAATGTTCGCCAGAGAAAATTTGGCGACATATGGACGGACACCTCGGAGCCACTGCTGCAGGGACTGAGGAATCGAAAAAGGCTGCTTAAGGGTCGCTGTGTCCGATGCCAGTATCTCGACCTCTGTAACGGCAACCTGCGGGTACGTGCCGAAGCAGTGTTTGGCGATGTCTGGGCAGAAGATCCGGCATGCTACCTCAGCGATGAGGAGATTGGGCTAGCACAATGACGATAGAAAGTAGACCGAGACAAGGAGATACCATCAAGCCTAGGTTGCAGCTAGTAGCTTGGGAATTAACCCGAAGTTGTAACCTGTTTTGCGCCCATTGTCGGGGCTCGGCAGGCCAAGTTCAATATAATGGCGAACTATCAACTGTGGAGTGTTTTCATCTCATTGACCAGATACTGGAAGTGGGCAAGCCAATTATTATCCTAACCGGTGGCGAGCCACTGGCTCGCCAGGATGTGTTAGTAATCGCTAAATATGCTGTGACCAAGGGGCTGAGAGTAGTCATGGGCAGCAATGGCACGCTTATTACCGAAGAAATGGCAGCTAAATTGAAGGATATCCCGATATCACGCATCGGGATAAGTTTGGACTTCCCAGTTGCTGAACTTCAGGATGATTTTCGTGGTAAGGCAGGTGCTTTTGAAGCGGCTATAGCTGGCATAGCTAATGCCCATCGGTCTGGTATCGAGGTCCAGATTAACAGCACCATCACCAAGCTAAATGTCAACTATCTAGATGAACTCCTCTCTCTGGCACTCAAAGTAGGAGCCGTTGCCTTTCATCCATTTATGCTGGTACCTACCGGCCGAGGCAAGGGACTGGAATCAGTGGAACTACCGCCCGAGCAATATGAGAAAACTCTGAACTGGATATATGATAAGCAACTAGAGTTGGGGGACAGGATGTTTTTCAAGCCTACTGATGTCCCGCACTACCTACGAGTGGTTAAGCAAAGGCAGAAGCAAAACCAAGGAGTAAAGAGACCAGAACCTACCACTGGTCATAACCCGACGAACTCCATCACCCGCGGTTGTCTGGCCGGTACTGGCTTCTGTTTTATCTCCCACCAGGGAAAGATAAAAGGATGTGGATATCTTGATGTAGAAGCCGGGGACGTCAGGAAGGGAAGCTTTAGCCAGATTTGGGCCGATTCACCTTTATTTTGCAGCTTGAGAGACTTGTCCAATCTCAAGGGAAAGTGCGGTGTTTGTGAATATAAAAGGATTTCAAAGCCAAGGGCAGCATCTCCGGTACCACAACCTTCAGAACTTAATAGGAGGACTTTACCCTCCGATTCGGCCATTGTCTCTCCTTTTCACCAGAATCAGATTAACGCCACTCCCACCTTATGAATGGCTCTTTTATATCCACCATGGCATTCACTATTAGCTCAACTAAGCCGCCATAAAGGATGCCGCTTTTCTCCCACACATTATAGTAACTAAATAGGTCTCTAAGCTGACCTTTGCAGTTGGAACAGGGTGCGCACAGGTATTTCTTGATTTCAGGACTACTCACATCTTGGAAGACCTCCAGGATCTGTTTAAGCTTCATCCTGCCGGAAATACTTGCCCTCCAATCTGGAAAATTCATAGAGGGCATAATAGCAAACCCGCTTCCCCCACCACAACAGTAGTTATCCACACCGTGTGGCTCCATTTCCCGGAACTGCGGGCAGATTTTCCTGAGGATTCTTCTCTGGGGCTCAACAATTCCCATCAGCCTGACTATGTTGCAGGGGTCATGCAGGGTAACCAGGAAGTCGTTCTTCTTTGGGTCGGGCTTGAGTTTCCCATTGCATACCAGGTCCTCAAGCAGTGGCAAGCAACTTTCCCTGTGGATATTGGCTTCGTCAGTGAGTACCCTATCGGCAATGACGGTAAGCGCCTTGTGGGCGTGCCCGCATTCGCCGACAACAACCTTCTTTACCTTGAGTTTTCGGGCAGCCTCAGACTGCTTGAGTGCTATTCTGGCCAATTGAATATCATCATACCACACTCCATAATTGGTCCCCTCGTAACCACCGAGCTCGCTGGACAATGTCCAGCTTAGACCGGCGGCTTCAAAGATAATGGCGAAGGCTTCCGGGTTCTCCATCCATGACAGAAACTCGCCGGAGTTGTGGATGAGCAGGATGTCAGCTCCCTCCTTATCAACGGGCATCTTTATTTTCTTACCCGTTTTCTCCTCAATTTCATCCTCCATGAACTGGAGCATATTGTTAAAGGCTTTAGGGGTTATCCCTGTACTGGCGCCCACCTTCAGTTGTTGAACCGTGCCTAGCTCATGGAGCTCCTTGGCGGCGATGCCCATTTCTTGACTGAACAGCTTCCTGAGTTCGTGGGTTATTAAGCCATTGTCCACTCCTCTGGTGCATGCTTGAGCACATCTCCGGCAAATAGTGCACCTGTAAGCTAATTCAGCCAGTCTGGCAATTGTTGTCCAGTTGAGTTCAATATCACCCTCAGTGAACTTTGAAAAAAATTTGCCTCCCTTATCCAGGTATTTCTTTATAATCCTGCGCAGCACTTCTGACCGGTAAGTGGGTCGGTAAATCTCCTGCTGTCCACTGGCAAGGTATATAGGGCACTCCTCGCTACAGGCCAGACATTTGGCGCAGTAATCCAGTGAGAGGGTTAGGGGTTGGAGAAAGGTCCAGTTGTCCTCTTTAGACAGCAGCTTCCTCAGTCCACTCAGGAAGCTTTTAACCAATTTACCCTCTTCCTCTTTGCTTTTCGGCTTGGGTATAGCAATAGCCGAGACCCCGTCGAGTGAGCATTCATACGTATTCTTTTGTTCCTCGGTAAGTGGCTTAACTGGTGTCTTTTTATCCGACTTATCATAGGGGTAGGGAAGCGGCACTAAGTCTTCAGCGGTAATATCCAGAAGTTGCTCATCTGGATTCTTACTAATATCACTTACTTTTATTCTTTTTCTTTTCATCTCTCTGTTCCAGTGGTATCTTCAGGCATTCCTTTGGCAACCTCACTCCATTTCTTGCCAGACTGGATATGAGGGGCTGACCAACTAACCGGTTGATTGAGGGCTTCTTTTACTTTCTTTTCTATATCACTTCCCCTTAGGTTAGGTGCGTCATCCCAGCGCACCCCGAAAAAGGCAAAAAGCTTGGTGATGTAATGCGTAGAACGGGTGAATGGCAGGTATATTAAAAACAGCGAAAAAAGCATGATGTGCGTGTATATTGCTGGCTCAACATCCATGTATCTGAAAGCGATTAGACTTTTCCAGAACTCCCTGTAAGCCGACAAGGTTGGGTCAAAGAAATACCAGGCAAATAGTCCACTTAGAAAAACTGCCAGGAAGAATAAGTAGTTGAAGTAATTCACAGGAGAGGCATAGGCTCTCAAATCTTTATCGACCAACCTTTTGGTCAGTAAGCCAATGCTGCCCACAGAACCAAGGACAAAGCTACTAACAGCGACAACCAGGGTTAAGTAGTAGATTAATCTCCCCAGAATATTTGCTGATTCGGCACTTATCGAAAGACCAGTCGTAACTATAGCCAGAGCACCGAAGAAGGAAAGAATATGAAAACTCACAATTAAGTAAAACCCAATGTGCCAGGGATATAGCCCAAGCCAGTAGCCTCTATTTCGGCGGTAGTATTCCCCAAAAAAGAGGTACTTCTTGAGCATGTAAATGATACTTCTAATACCGCTCTTCCGGCGGGGTTTAGTCCACCACTCTGGCTCTTCGAAATACGAACCTCCGTATTTATACCCCTTTTCATGGGCAACAGGATAAAGCTCCCACCTTAAATGAAGGGGCATTCTGGCAACCTTCATTACTTTCACAGTATAAGCTGCGATAATAAATAAATAGGAGACGTAGGTCGCTAGCTGTGGTAATGAAATAACTCCCACTTACTCTCCTCTCTTGGGCTGAACAGGGTTACCTGGCTGCTGTTGCGGCAAAACTACACACAACCAGTAGGTTTGGGCAAGCCGGCCACCTTGCATGCCCCTTTGGCTGGACCGCCGGGGAACAACTGGTAAATATATTTTAGGTCGAACCCGGTTTGCTTGGTCAACATCCGAATCGGCGGAGCAATCTCATATTCAAGGTAATAATTCCTGAGATAATCTACCACCTTCCAGTGGTCGTCACCCATGGGGTAAGCATTCTCGGTCTTGGCTACGTCGTCAGCCACCTCTTTGTTCCATCTCTCAGGCTCTTGAATGAAGCCATCCTCATCAATCTCAAGTTCCATTCCCCCAAGTAAAGCTTTTGGCATGTGTAACCTCCTATTTCTTAATAAATTTTTCCGGAGACTCATCGAATTTTTTCTTGCAGGCTTTGCTACAGAAGTAGTAGTCTTTACCCTCATGGGTGCTGGTAGCCCTTGGTGCAGCCCTTACTGCGCCGTAGAGCTTAGCCACCTGTGACCCCACCTCTATTTCCATACCGCATACTGGACATTTAACAGTTCCCCTTTCTTCAGCCATCATCTACCTCCTTTAAGTCAAAAATGAGGGCTGGCATTTCCGTTCCCGCAGTACTAGGGATACGAAAGCCTCTGCCCATTGGGGCACACCTAAGGCATGCAGGTGGGTATAAGCGGCAAAGACATTCTTATATACGATGGCATCTACCTTGCCATTTATACCCTGCCCACGCTGCATCCGATAGGCAAACTTGAGGCCGGTTAATTGAGACAGTATTGAATGGTGGAATTCATGACCACGGAGGGTTAAGCCGATGGGGAATAACGGGTTGTCACCGGTTACCTCAACCACCACATAGCCATGACCTTGAGGTTGCTGGCATATCTCGACCTCGGATGGGATTACGCCGACCATCTCATACCACTGACCATGCCACCGGATGCCCCGGCACAGATACATAAGACCAGCACACTCGGCATATACCGGTAGTCCATCTTCTATAGCTTGAGCAATATCCTGCCGCAGGCTACTGTTAGCTTCCAGTTCCGCCAAGAATAATTCCGGGAAGCCACCTCCAATATAAAGCCCATCAATGTCTGGTAACTGCTGGTTCTGTAGCGAATCAATGAAGACCAAGTCAGCGCCAGCCTGGGTTAAAGCCTCCAGGTTTTCTGGGTAATAGAAGGTGAACACCCGGTCAAGCATAACTCCTACCCTAACTACAGCTGCCTTCTTGGTAAGGGTTTCGACATCCGCTATGTAGCTACCTGTGGCACTGCGGGCAATAGCCAAAATACCGTTCAGATCAAGGTGGCCTTCAAGGCAATGACAAATCCGGTCAATGACAGCGGTCGAGTCCTGAGCCTCTCTATAGGGTATAATACCAAGGTGCCGCTCGGCAATGCTGAGGTTGTGGTCCCTCGGTATGCTGCCAAGCACAGGTATCCCACAATATTGCTCCACAGCTGTCCTCAGCTTTCGCTCATGCCGGCTTCCCGAAACATTATTTAGAATCACTCCAGCAATATTAGTTTCCGGTTCAAACCGCTGATATCCGATTATCATAGCTGCTATGCTGCGTGTCATCCGAGCCGTATTAACTATCAGAATGACAGGAGCATGCAATAATCGAGCCACATAGGCAGTACTTCCCAACCCCCCTGAATCTATGGCGTCATACAGTCCCATGGCTCCTTCAACGAGGGCTAAGTCTGCCCCCTGGCAGGCTCGACGGAAGGAAGTTAACCATGTTTCTTCAGCAATTAGAAACGGGTCTATGTTTCGGCAACTTCTCTTTGCCGCCGCCGTAAGCCAAGAAGGGTCAATATAGTCGGGACCCTTCTTGAACGGCTGCACTGATAAGCCACGCCGCGTGAAAGCAGCACACAACCCGATACTAACGATGGTCTTACCGGAGCGACCCTGGGGAGCGGCAATAACAACACGCGGCGACAACTGAGTAACATGAGCCTGCGATTGACTCGGCACCATTACTGTGTTGACCTCGCTACTTGCCTTTGAGCACCACATAGGTGATGCCGCCGAAGCTTTGGTACTCAATCTGGTCTCTTTTGGCCAGTTCGCCTATGGCTTTGTCAACCAGATCCTTTTCCACACCAGTCGCCCGAGCCACATCTCTGTTTCTAGCTTTATCTACTGTCCCCAGGTATTTCAGTATCTTTTGTTTTAGTTCGTCGCTTACCTGCTCACTCATTGTTATCACCTGCTTTCTGTCACCACCTGAATTGGGTTGTCGTTCTATAAGTTTCTACCGCATGAGTAAAGTCATCAATATGCTGCTCGGTAAAAGGTATTCCGGTAAGCCGGAAGAAGGTCTCCCAGCCTACCCTATCTATCCACTCGCCCATCCTTTCATCTGGCTGAGCATTTTTAGCATAAACTTCGACGATATTCTTGACGGCACTGACAACCTCGGGCCAGCGTGGGGGGGTATTCGGCAAGTAAGGAATAGCTAACCGGGAGAACTTTGGAGCACTTCTGGCATTGGAGACCTTGCCCCCGACATAAATAGCTATACCATCACCATCAGCATCAGCTAAAGGCATTGCCGGACACACCGTGAAGCAGTTACCGCAGTACATGCATCGCTCTTCATTGACGACAACGCTTTTTATATTCGGGTCTGGATGTCGCCGAATAGCCCCGGTGGGGCAGGAGGCCATAGTTGTCGGAATTTCACATACTGCGCGTAATCTTTCATCGTCTACTTTTGGCGGCTTGGTATGGACTCCGACAATGGCAATATCCGAACAATGAACCGCTCCACACATATTTATGCAACAAGCTAAGGCAATCCTCAGCTTAGCCGGGAGTTTCATACTGGTGAAGTAGTCATAAAGCTCGTCCATTATCGCTTTCACCACCCCCGAGGCATCTGTAGCCGCGCTATGGCAATGTATCCAGCCCTGGGTGTGAACAATATTGGATATAGATTTTCCAGTACCACCTACGGGAAGACCAAGCTTTTTAACCGCCTCAATTATCGGTTCTACCTTGGTCTTGTCTGGAGTCATGAACTCAATGTTGTATCTGCTGGTAAATCTAAGGTGACCATCACAGTATTTATCAGCTATATCACAAAGGTCGCGGATGAAATCGATACTTACCAGTTTTGGGGAGCCTGCCCTTACCGTATAGAGTTCATCCCCAGTCTCAGATACATGTTTGAGCACTCCTGGCTGCAATATCTCATGATATTTCCACTTCCCGTAGTTTTTCTTTACTGTTTCCGGAAGCATTAACCGGTAATCTGGAGGGCCAATATCAGTCTTAGCCATTACTAACCTCCTTTTGCTAACCTTTCAATTAATCGAAGAAAACGTAGGGATTTGCCCTGGGTCTATATATCATTTGAGGGACTGGCTTCAGTCCAATGGCACGCAGGAATGTCTTTAGCCCTACCCTCTCAATAAGCTCAGCAATCCTTTCCCTGACTCTGCCGTTTTCATCCCACCACTCCCACGCCTTGCCCACCAGTTCCTTGAACTCGGTGTATGGCGGCTCCATCCTCATGAAGGGAACCAATACCCAGGAGAGGTATGCCCCCTTGATTATGGGCGCTTTGCCACCAATTAGAATGGTGGCTCCTCTATCAAGCCCTGGTCTCAGGGCTTTAGGCATCTTGTTTATGCAGTGCATACACCTGACGCAATCCTCCGCCTTCAGTCTAAGTTCAGTTGCTTTCTCATCCCATTCCAGCGCGTTAGTGGGGCACTTACCAATGACTACGCTCTTAATGTCAAAACCATTCTTTACATATTCCCTGACGGCAGCTTGGTCAATCCTGAGGTTATCCTTCCAGGTACCGATTATGGTGAAATCAGCCCTGGCTATAGCTGCTACACAGTCGTTGGGGCAACCAGAAGCCTTAATCTTGGATTTATATGGCCACCTCGGTCGGTGTATCTCGTCTTGATATGTCATAGTCAGGTCACGAATTATATCAGGGGTGTCTATGCAAGCAAATTCACACCGAGCAGGTCCAACGCAACAGGTCGGTGTCCTCAGGTCTCCCCCCGACCCACCTAAATCAAAGCCTATTTCCGCCAGTGCGTCAAAGCAAGGCTGTAAATTTGCAGTGGTCGCTCCCAGAAGTATGATGTCACCGGTAGAACCATGAAAGTTGGTCATACCACTGCCATACTTCTCCCAGACATCACAAAGCTGTCTTAAGGCTTTGGTAGTATAAAACCAACCGCTGGGCTGGTTTACACGGAAGGTGTGGAAAGACTCGACATTTGGGTACTTCTCCGGAACGTCGGAGTATCTCCCGATAACTCCCCCACCATATCCAGTGACACCAACTATACCGCCGTGTTTCCAGTGAGTTATGTTCTCGTTAAAAGATAGTTCCTGCACTCCCAAAAGGTCTTTTGCCGCGGGGTTCCTCTTCGCCATCCGCTTGATTTCTTTCACATAGCTTGGCCACGGACCCTTCTCCAACTCATCCACCAAGGGAGTTTCGCTTTTAGCCATCAATACACCTCCTTATCTTCGCATTGCGACTACCAAACTCTGTGGCTAGACTAGTGCCTCATTCCGTCACCTCCTTACTCTTAAGATATAACTAGAGTTGTAAAACTAGATCCTGTAAGGTTGTGGACTCCAGCACCTGGCTAATTGCCCTTCCCATTTCTGTCCAGATATTGCGGGTTATGCACACGTCACTTTGTGAGCATGACTTAGGCTCGTCAACACACCTCACTGGCGTAACTGGTCCTTCTGTAGCCCGAATGATTTCACTAAGGAGTATCTCTGCTGGTGGCCTAGTTAAAGTAAAACCTCCGTGTATTCCCCGAAGACTTCTTACTAGCCCAGCCCGCCTGAGAGGGATGAATAGCTGCCCCAGATATCGTGCCGGGATTTGCTGTCTTTTTGCAATGTCTTTGGTCTGTATTGGACCTTGGCTGAAGTGAACAGCCAGGTCAAACATTGCCCGCACCGAGTATCTTCCTTTGGTTGACAGCTTCACCCGAACCCCAATTATCTGAAGTACATTACTGTTTTGGTCATATTATCTTACTAAGGATAAGTCCTGTCAAGACGTAGCGAATATATCCTTGTGGGTTTTCGACGACTTCTGATATACTGAGGCTTGTTGTCAGCAAGGGACGGAGGCTGGAGAAAAGTGCCTTTTGTTGAGGTGGAAAAGGGGAAACTCTACTACGAAGTTAGCGGGAAAGGGCGGTGGCTGGTGCTTATTCACGGGGCTTGGGCTAGCCATGAATGGTGGCGATGGCAAGTCCCAGAACTATCACAGAGTTACCGCGTCTTATCTCTGGATGTCAGAGGTCATGGGCAGTCGAGCCCGCTGGAAAAACCAGACTCGGTTGATAACTTCGCAAGGGACCTTGAGACTCTTCTCCAAAAAGTGGGAGCGGACGAGGTGGCTTTAGTTGGCTGGTCAATGGGCGGCATCATCTCCATGCAGTATTGCCTGAGTAATCCATCAAGAGTAAAAGCCCTGGTATTGATTGCCACCAGAGGTCACCGGAATCCGAAGATGAAGCTACGGATCTGGTTGCAACACATCCAAACTCGCCTCAGTCTCATGATGGACTTTGCCGGTTACAGGGCATCTATTTACCAGGATCAGGTCGAGAAAGAGATAAGAAGTATGCTATCACCGGCAACGCCAAAGGAAGTCGCTGATTGGATAATGACTGACCTGGCTAATAACCCGAGGGCGAACTTCCTTGAAGTTGCCAAAAGCCTCTGGGACTGGGAAGCCGGGGAGAGATTAACAACAATTAACGTGCCAACCTTGATAATGGTGGGGAAGGAAGATAATAGGACTCCACCTCAGTTTTCCCATATGCTACATGCAAAGATACCAAATTCGAAACTGGTGGTTGTTGAAAACTGCGGTCACTACCTGCTCTTGGAGCGTCCTGATATAGCCAATACTGAAATTATAAGATTTCTGAAAGCCACTGGCTATTGAAGTAGCCCACAGTTTCTCTTCAGGCTTAGACAAGACATACCGTTAGAGTTTTTCAAAGAGTCCTTCTATTTGAATCGGTTGCCTATGAAGCAGGCAGGAAGTGTAGGGGAGAAACGGAGTTGCTCCCCACTTTTCTTTGAAGTGGCGGATGCCAGGATGGATGCCCAATCCCAGATTGATAGCTGTCTTGCCTTCCTCTTGGGCTAAGCAGACCATTTTGTGGAAAAGCAGGTCGGAGGCACCGGGGACTGTTTCCTTGGTAGAACGGAAATTAAAAAGGTAGAAGGCATATTCGGCAGCTCCCAAGTCCATAACGGTGAAAGCAACTAAGACGCCATTTTGACGTCTTGCCTCAAGAAGTCTGGCCGTCTCGGAACGAGCCAGATAGCGTGGCATACGCTCAAAAATAAGTCTTTGCTCCTGAGCAAGCTCATGTCCAGAAAGGAATTCCTTGACCAGTTTCTGGTGTTCCCTGCCAAACCTTCCTTGAACTACCTGGAGTTCCCTGTCTGCTCGCCGCACCATATAGGCTGCATCCGGGTGGAAATGAGGTACAGGCAGAACCAAGTGATAATAGGTATCTTCACGCCAATCCTGGCAAGTATGAGGGGGGAACCATAGCTGGGGTGCAATGATTGCAACTGTAACCGGCTGAAAACGGTCGCACACGAATTCATAAACCTGCTGTGTATTTGATTGAGTCCCCAAGGGATAGCCGATAAAAATGAGATGGTTTCCCATAGTAAAATACAAGTGGTCATAGTAGATGTATGCCTCGGCACCAGATATACTTTCTACGTAGTCAATAAGGTGTTCCGGTAGATAAGCTCGTTGATAAATCAAATTGCGTTCTTCAGGGGTAAGCATCTCTATTTTACCCGTTAGCTACTAGTTTCAGCGGGAAATGCAGCTACAGCGTTCAGCTTACACCATCAACATACCAAAGCACAAGGTAACAAAAATTACTCCTAAGTAAGCCAAGATGTTGACTATAGCTAGGAAAACTAGGCTTGCCTTGCGAGCTAGACAAAGAATTATGGAGATAAGTAAAGAAATAGAGATAGGGCATACCCAGATTTTCAAGGGGCGAAAGGGATAATCCAGATAACTAGCGCCAGGACAAAACAAATTACCAGGGTTATCACCACAAAAGGTATGGTATAACCGAAAAATTGCTTCAAATCTATTTTAACAGAGTCCTCTCTTTCACAAATGTTCAGGGCTACGAAAAGGGCTGGGGCACCGGCTACAGTTAGATTGCTTCCCAACGTCCCCGCCCATAGTACTACCCACCACAAGGGCCAGGGGTTGATATTGGCTGAGGCGGCAAGGTCTCGGATTATATATAAAAAGGCGAGGATATAGGCATCATGCTCTATGATGCCCACGATAGGAGCCGTTACCCAGTAAACAATTGTGGTGCCGCCAATGAAGCTGCTTTGGACATAAAATGCCATGGCATTGGCAATCATTTTGATTAGTCCCACATGGTTAATCCCACCAACCAATATGAAAAGCGTTACATAGAATAATAGAGCCCTCCAGTCCAACTCACCGATTACTTCCTCAAAGCTGGGATTTCCCAGTTTCTTCTGGAATATTTCCATTATCAGGACTAATGTAAGCGCCCCGGTAACGGCGATAAATCCTAAATATAAACCGGTAAGCGGACGGAGGGCCATGCCTAGAACAGTGGCACAGAAAACTGCCACTACTATTACAGCAAACTTTTTATTTTTTATGTGCTCCATTGGATTAGTAACGGCCATTTCTCCAATAGCAGTATTATTAATGGCTCTCCCAGCATACATCTTTCTAAATTTGAACTGATAGAATAAAAAGGCAGTCAGCAAGTATGTCACGGTCAGGATGGGGAAGGATGAAGGTCTTCCCTCTTGCCAGACGAATTCAGAAAATTCTATTCCAGCAACGGAATGAAGCATTTGAGGTGGCAGATCGCCTAGTAATAAGGCGGTGCCCATAAAATTGGCAGACAATGCTATAAAGATAATGAAAGGGAAAGAAGCCAGTTTCATTTTTTGGGTGACATATAGAACTACAGGCGCCATCATCAATATCACGACCACATTGTCCACAAACATAGAAATGAAAGCTGAAACAACCCCCAGAAGAGTTAGGAATAGGGCTATATTATTACGTGAAACCCTTAACATAGTTACCGCCAGGTAATGAGGTATCCCCGTTTTCCCAAAATAAATGGCGATTATCCAGATACCGAAAAGAATAGCAATGACATTCCAGTCTACAAACATAAACGCTTCCCCTGCTTTCATCACGCCAAACAACACCATCACCAACACGCCGATGATACCGATAGCAGCCCTATCCACCTTTCCCCAAATAATCAGGCCAATGGTTACAAGGAAGATAATCAAGGCTATTAGCTGTATTGACTCCACAGATTTAGTCTCCTATTCTTAATCTTCAGATGTTATCTCAAGGCGTATATTTGCCGCCTTCTCAGTTTGGAGCTGCTTTTAGCTCCCTAATCATAGAATAGTGTCTTACGACGCTGGGGTAGGCAAAGACGTAATCACTTGGGGTCGCTTTCGCTGGACAAGCTTAGCCAGCCATATACTCATCTCATACAACATGATTAACGGAATGGCAACCAGGCTCTGATTTATAGGGTCAAATGTTGGGGTAATTATGGCGGCAAGAATGAAGGCAAATATAATTGCTAGCTTCCGCTTATTGGAAAGCCATTGTGGCGTGATAACACCGAGCCTCACCAGAACGGTAGTCACCAAGGGCATCTCGAAAACAAGACCAACAGCCAATAGTAGTCTCGTCACTACCGAGATATAATTGCCAATCTTAATCTGAGGGATTGCGATGTCACTGCCAAAGGTGATTAAGAATCTGGTTGCCGGCGGCACCAGAACAAAGTAGCCGAAGGCAACACCCCCCATGAACATAAGCGTTATCCAGGGGAGAATCGTGAAAACATATTTTTTTTCCTTCCGGGTAAGGGCTGGGGAAATAAACATAAGTAATTGATAAATTAGGTAAGGCATGGCGAGGATAATGCCGCTAACAAGGCATACTTTCATATAGGTGCCAATCATCTCTGTCATCTCGATATAGATGAGGTTAATCCCCTCTGTCGGGAGAATCAAAATGTGGAAAATCTGTTTGGCAAATACAAAGGATATAATGCTGGTAATTGATACGGCAATAACGCATCTGATTAGGCGGCGCCGGAGTTCAGCAAGATGCTTGAGAGCACTCAACTTTTTGTCATTACTCATTCCCGCAATATCTTCCCTGCCTTAAGACTAATCGCCGCCGTGCTGCCCTGGTGGTTGCTCTCTCTTCTCCTCTTCTATCTCCCTACTTACTTGCGCGCTTAGGTCAGAGGTTGCCTTCCTCAAAGCACGCACCATTTTCCCCAGTGTCTTGCCAATCTCGGCTAGCCTCGCTGGTCCCCATATCATCAGGGCGATGACGAGGATTAATAATACTTCCCATCCACCAATACCCAAAAAATCCATTCCCCCTCCTCTACCTTACTCCCGTTATGCCACACAAAAATCCGCCAGTTCAATCTTTATGCTCAGCTCTAGTTTTTCCTGCCTTGGCTCTTGACTCCCTTCCTACTGGTACCCTTTTTTGGTTTTGGTTCTTCCTCTCCTTCCTCATCATACTCACCACGTCGCGCTTTTCGAAACTCCCGTAGCGCCCTACCAACAGCGCCTCCAACCTGGGGTAGCTTACCTACCCCGAAGATGATGAGGATAATCAGTAAGATAAGACCAATCTCCCAAGGTCCAATTCGAAACGGCATGGTCCCACACCCCCTATACCTTAGCTTGAATTAGCTTAGTTATTAATTATCAGTGCCCTTTTGCCCTTTCACCTTGATAGTGAACCTATCACCACAGACCGTTTAAGTTACAACCAAAACCTTTTTGTTAGTGGATTATAGTTGTCTTGCCTTCTGCCGTCAACGGTAATGTGTTTCCATAATTCTTTGTCTGTCTACTAGGCCGATATCTCCTCCTTAACCGAGATGGCTATCTTGTACAGGATGGTGAGTATCAAGAAGCCCAGTGCCCAGATCCCAAGGGTGATTAACGCCTCAGGCACCGTAGGCCAATACTCAAATATTTCACCGGTAGGTGAGGGGATAAATCCGGGTACAATCAGACCAAGTCCCTTATCTATCCATATGGAAACAAATACCGCCACACAAGCTACGACTAAGATATTCTCCCTCCGGCGCGTGCCTGGGTTGATTAAGAGGACAAGAGCCACACCAGCAAGTATGAGAGAAGCCCACATCCAGGGCACAAGCGTTGCTTTCCCATCTAGACCAAAGAGGAGGTACTGGAAGTGAATCATGTGCTCCGGTATTTGACTATAGAAAACGGTAAAGAGTTCGACCAGCAAGAAGAATACGGTAATAATCATGGCATAGGTAACAATCTGTGCCACCTTTTGCACAGCTTCCCTTCCCGGGTCGAATTTGGTAAACCTTTTTATGATAAGGCTAATTATTATGAGGAGAGCCGGCCCGGAAGCAAACGCTGAGGCGAGGAAACGGGGTGCCAAAAGGGCGGTAAGCCAAAAAGTCCTGGCACCAAGACCGCAGTAGATGAAAGCTGTAATCGTGTGAATGCTGATGGCCCACGGGAT
>JABUBN010000220.1_pt1 | contig 15996 bp, 15 predicted proteins | sample 7240341 | NCBI WGS metagenome assembly JABUBN01 (sample SAMN07256345, study PRJNA390944) | subsurface metagenome | isolation source: Methane hydrate marine sediment | place: Pacific Ocean: Eastern North Pacific, ODP site | reverse complement strand
AGCTGTCGGAATTCCTTCAAAACTTCATTTTGTTGATATTATAAACCATATGACCAGTGAAAGACTCAAAAAAAATATGGGGAGCAATCTTTTCATATTTCATGGTTTTGTTGAACTTTTTTTGAATGGGAGATGGGTAGAAGCTAATTGTGCGTTCGATAAAGAGCTGTGTATAAGAAAAAATTTTCCGTGGGTTGATTTTGACGGGGTAAAGGATGGACTTTTTGCGAGCACAAATAATGACGGAGAACCGTTTGTAGAATATATCAAGGATCGAGGTGTTTACAATGATGCTCCTCATCAAGAAATAATGGACACTTGGGCTTTAGAGTATCCCGGTCGTTATAAAAAGAGTGGAAAACCAATTTAAGGCAAAGTTTTCATAGATTCAAATTATCGGATTTATTCAACAATGTTAATCGCACACAAGACAAAAACATATACAAGAGAAACCTTAGAGTTTTAAAAAAATTCTTTTATATTCTCATAACCTTATCTAATCTCATGTATTACCATTATTTAAGAGGTAATTAGGTGAAATGAAATTATATATCATATTTTTTAGATTTTTCAATTTCAGTGAGAACTTCTTCTTTAGTTTGGTCTGGAGGTTGGATATTCTCTTTTTGAACATATTCCATTATTTCATATAGCGATAGTTTTGCCTGTGTTGCAGCCTCTTGGAGACTAACAATACCCTTACGATATAATTCTGCCATTCGTTTAAGCTCATATTCTTTTAACATTTGCAGAATAAATTTTCTTATTAATGCAGAACGGTCAATATTTTCTCTTTTTGCTATTTCTTCTAATTTTTTAACATATTCATCATCTATTCTTGTGCTTATGGTTTTACTCATCTTTTATACCTCCTTTTAAAATTAATTCTAAAAAAATTGATATCCTATTAGCTGATGTACCATTTACATTTTTAAGATCTCCAAGAATACTAATAAATCTATTTCTTCTTATCTTCTTATTTAAAAATTGTTTGTAAAAGAATGTATCTAGTTGAATACAAGGGATCTGAAAATTATTAAATTTTTTAATTGCGCGAATATCTGAGCTGATACATAGACCTTCTGATTCTGCTAAGATATAGCAGCTTGTTTCACCAGGATCTCTAAATTTTGACAATTCTGATGAAATATTTATAGGAATTATGGGAATTTGATTCATTTCAAGGAAATTTCTTACTAAATAGGCATCTGGGTAGTTATTTTCTATTCCTTTTTCAACGACTTCATTATAGATACTCTTATCAATTTGATGAATTCTTGTGAAAGATCTGCCTTAACCAAGTAAATGAGTGTGTTTGCATCTAATATAAATCTCATATATAAGTTACATACAAATAGCATATTTAAATATATGTATTGTATACAAATAGATCTTCGATTTACTTTATTTAATTCAACATAGTTATTTTCAACTACTAATAATAACTTCCTTTTTTCTATAAGAATCCTTTAAAGGGAAAATTTTTATTAGTTTCCTACGCGTAATACTTAATAATTGAATATAAAATTAGTGGTGAAAAAAATCTCAAAAGTTAAAATTGCATATAAAGAAATTGAGCATGTTGTCGGAGACGATTATATAAGCGATAAAGATTTTATGAAGGCTGCATACTCTCGAAATGTCGATCCAGCATTTCCAGACCGATGGGCAGACATGATCGTAAGACCTGAGACTCCAGAAGAAGTCTCTGAAATCGTGAAAATTGCTAATAAATATAAAATTCACATGGTTCCTAGGGGAGGAGGGGCTGATTTAGTAGGGGGATCAGTGACTCAAGGAGGCATTCTTATTGATTTAACGCGAATGAACAAAATTCTAGAAATTAATGAAGATGATTATTACTATGTAGTAGAGTGTGGTGTTACGTGGGGGGCTTTATTATCCGAATTACATCCAAGAGGTTTAACTTCTGGTGTTACTGGCCCTGGAAGTGGGTTTGCAGCAACAATTGGAGGTGGTCTTTCAAATAGTACAGCCGGAGGAGGTTCAACAAAATATGGGTTGGTGCCAGATGTATGTCTGGGCGTGGAAGTAGTACTTCCAAATCCTCAAGGGACGATTGTGAGAACAGGGTCAGCAGCAAACCAATATGCCACACCGTTCTGTAGATATGGAGTTGCTCCAGATTTCACAGGATTATTCATGGGGGACGTTGGGACTATGGGAATTAAGACTAAAGCATTTATGAGACTCTTTCCAGATCCTCCATATAAAGCATCTCGGATGTATGTGTTTAATAAAAATGATTATAGTAAGGTATTTGAGAAAGCTCATAAACTACGGAAAGAAGTAAATGATGGATTGCTTGGCTTAAGCGTTTTACCAGTTGAAATTACAATGATGATGGCAGCACGAATGGCAACAGGCCCTAAAAGACCACGAATAAGAGGTCCACTGTGCGCAATTTCATTGGAAGCTACAGATCAACGAATTTTAGACGTGTATATCGAAAAAGTTGAAGAAATTATGACAAAAGACGAGGCTACTCGCCCTTTTAACTTTCAGGAAATTGATCCAACTATGGAAAGACCTGATACGTGGCAATATAATTTGGAAGCAAGCTTTAACTATTTTCATAATATGATTTCAGTAGCCCCTCCTAAAATTACCTGCACAACATGCCATAAAGTGCCAATGTCAGGTTTATCTGAACTATCAAAAAAAGCCCAACAATTTGATATAGACCATAATAAGACTTACCCTCCTGGAACTATGGCTATCTGGGCTGGTGTTATAGCTTTTATGCCTAATGGAAATTGTATATTTGTTGGGGGATTTAACGCTGATAATGTAGAAGAAAAACGTCAACTTTCAATGGATCTCTGGCATAAGAAAATTAGATACCAAGTTAAATATGGAGCAGCACATTATTGGTTAGGAGAATCTATCTCACAATCTATTACAGAAGCAGGGGCTTTTACAGATAATTTCGAGCAATTTTTTAGAGATATGAAGAAGACTGTAGACCCAAATTACCTTCTGTCGCCTAATAAGTTCCATTTGCACACCTACGATTCAAAATTCAAAGACTATTATGTAGAAGAATAGGATTAAAGGTAATAAACAAATTTTTTCTTTTTTTGTTTTTTTAAATTACAACATTAGTTATCCAACTCAAGATGCAAATCTCTCATAAAGAAATAATTGTGAGTTAGAGAAAAACTATTTAAGAATAATTATTAAATTTGATTCAACATTAATAGAAAATCAATTGATATCAACATTAAATATGTGTTAAAAATGTCAAAAGTGAAAGAAGCATATAGTGAGATTGAAAATGTCGTTGGAGAAGATTTTGTTTCCGATCAAGATTTCATGAAGGCTGCGTATTCAAGGAATGTTGATCCCGCATTTCCAGATAGATGGGCAGATATAATTGTAAAACCAGAGACTACTGAGGAAGTATCTGAGATTGTAAAAATTGCTAATAGATACAAAATACGTATGGTTCCCAGAGGGGGCGGTGCCGATTTAGTAGGAGGTAGCGTTACCGAAGAAGGGATATTGATTGATATGACGCGAATGAATAAGCTTGAGGAGTTTAACAAAGATGATTATTATATTGTAGTGGGAGTCGGAATTACTTGGGGAGATTTACTTTCTCAATTGCATCCCGCTGGATACACAACAGGTTGTGTTGGTCCAGGGAGTGGGTTCGCAGCCACTATAGGTGGTGGTTTATCAAATAGTACAGCCGGAGGTGACTCAACTAAATACGGTCTCGTTCCTGATATTTGCCTAGGGGTTGAAGTAGTGCTTCCAAATCCTGAAGGAACGATTATTAGAACTGGTTCTGCCGCAAACAAATATGCGAAACCTTTCTGTCGATACGGGGTATCACCTGATTTCACTGGCCTATTTATGGGAGACGTAGGGACCCTAGGCATAAAATGCCGGGCATTTTTAAGAATTTTTCGTGATCAACCATATAAAGCCAATCGAATTTTTATCCTCAAAAAGTATGATTACAATACAGTATTCAAGTTAGCAAAAGAAGTACGGTTTGAGCTTCCCGATGGGTTACGTGATCTTAGTGCATTTCCGCCAATTTACTTCGCCCAATTTAAAATCCCGAATGCTAAAGGTCCAGGGGTATCAGTTACACTTGAAGCAATGGAAATGGAGATCCTTGATATATACATTAAAAAACTTGAAGAAATCATGAAAGAAGATACAATTATGATGCCTGCAGCTCCGGGTGCTAACTGGAACTATAATTTGAAAGGGAGTTTTCACTACTTTCAAGCGGGGATTTCCCCAGTCCCATCGAGAATTGCTATGGCAACATGTCATAAAGTTCCAATCTCAACTTTAGGTAACGTTCATGATGAGAATGTCGACTGGAATAACAGGCATGCAGACGATATACCAGGTGCAGTGATGCGAGATGTATTTGAAGCTACGCAATACTTCTTGCCCAATGGAAATATGGTTGTGTTAGGGGGCGTAGCAGGTGAAAATACGGATGAGTGGCACGAGAAGAATATGAATCTCTGGCATTCTAAGATTAGAACCCAAGTACGATACGGTGGAGCTCACTATTGGCTAGGGGAGTCCATTTCACAAGGAGTTACTGAATCAGGAGCGTTTACACCGGAATATGAGCAATTCTTCAGGGATATAAAGAAAACAGTTGATCCTAATTATTTGCTAAGTCCTAATAAATTTCATCTGCATACTTACGATTCAAAGTTCGCAGATTATTATGTAGAACCGGATTAAAGATAAGACTCAATTAAATTCATTCTTTTTTATTTATTTTGTTTACAGCTTAATGTCTTTTTTGAATTCGCAAATTATATTGAAAAAGGAATTTGAATTAAGAATAACTATTATATTAAATTCAACATTTAAAAGAAATCAATACATATTATCAAAAAAGTGATAAAAATTTCGAAAGTTAAAGAAGCATATAGTGAGATTGAAAACGTTGTTGGAGAAGACTTTGTAACTGACAAAGACTTTATGAAAGCAGCATATTCAAGAAATGTCGATCCAGCGTTTCCTGACCGATGGGCTGACATGATAGTGCGTCCTGAAACAACAGAAGAAGTATCTGAAATTGTCAAAATTGCCAACAAATACAAAATCAGAATGGTACCCAGAGGTGGTGGTGCTGACCTTGTAGGAGGGTCTGTAACTGAAAGTGGAATTCTTATTGACCTTACACGGATGAATCAAGTTATAGAATTCAATAAAGATGATTACTACATCATAGTTGATTGTGGGATCACTTGGGGTGCGTTAATATCACACCTTCACCCTACTGGCTATACTACAGGTATAATTGGTCCCGGAAGTGGTTTTGCAGCTACTATTGGGGGGGTGGACTTTCAAATAGTACTGCTGGTGGTGGTTCTACGAAATATGGTCTTGTTCCTGATATCTGCTTAGGTGTTGAGGTAGTTCTTCCAAATCCAGAAGGCACTATTATTAGAACTGGATCCGCAGCAAATCAGCATGCAAAACCTTTCTGTCGATACGGGGTATCACCTGATTTCACTGGCCTATTCATGGGTGACGTTGGGACTATGGGCATTAAGACGGCAGCTTTCCTGCGATTGTTCCCTGATCCGCCATATAAGCAAGCGCGTATGTATGTGCTCGAAAAGGAGGACTATAACAAAGTATTTGAATTATCACATAAGATCCGGTTTGAAATAAATGAGGGATTAAGAGATCTTTCTGTGTTGCCTGCGATTATGATCCAAATGGCAGCCCCTCAATTTAAGAAGCGAACTGGACAAGCAATTAAAGGTAAAGGTCCTCTTATGAATATCACATTAGAGGCTATGGAGGAAAGTACACTAGATCTTAAATTAGAAAAGCTAACAAAGATTATGGAGAATGATGCAGAGAGAGTACCCGGTTCATTATTAAATCCGAATTTTGATGATGAGCCCAAATTTGGTTATGATTTGGAAGGAACTTTTCACTTTTTTCAAGCATCAATTTCGCCTATGCCAGCACAGATTTCAATGGCTACATGTCATAAAGTGCCTATTTCACATATGGGTGATATTTTTACCAAAGTCGTTGATTTCAGTAAGAAATATGCTGCTGAGATGGGTGCAGGTGCAATATATCCTGGAATTTTTGCGTCTATGCTTTATTTTCTACCAAACGGTAATTTTGTAGTTTTGGGAGGAGTTGGTGGGAAAAATATAGAAGGAGAACGTGAAAGGAATATGAACAATTGGCATAGGAAGATACGACATCAAGTTCGTTATGGAGGTGCCCATTACTGGTTAGGAGAATCTATATCGCAATCAGTTACTGAAGCAGGAGCGTTTACTCCTGAATATGAACAGCTTTTCAGGGATATGAAGAAAACCGTTGATCCTAATTTTCTTCTCAGCCCAAATAAATTCCATTTACACACTTACGATTCGAAATTTAAAGATTATTATGTAGAAGAGGAGGATTAGGTGAAAAAAAATGACAGTATTTGATCCAAAAGAAACGTTTAAGAATTTGGCGAAAATTGGTCCAAATGTATTGCAGTGTATAGCTTGTGGCGATTGTAGAGAACTGACTGATTATACTGGCGACCCACCAAGATGGGGTGTATGCGTTGCTAAAGATCATACTTCTGGGTTTGAACCTTTCTTTGGGAGGGGAAAAATGCAAATTATTCGTTCTCTTTGGCAGGGAAAATTAGAGTTAAGCAAAGAAATGGGAGAAGTTATTTACCAATGCCCTACATGTAATAGTTGCGCAGAAGCATGTGCTTATGATATGGATAATGTTGCCATGTATGAAGCTCTAAGAGCAGATTTGGTGGAAGCGGGGTATGGTTTAGAAGCCCATATACCAATGAATAAAGCGATGGTTGAACTTTTAAATCCATATGAGAGGGATAATAAGCTTAAAAACAACTGGTTAGAAAAACTCGATTTTAAAGTTAAGGATGCTAATAAGGAACAAGCAGAAGTTCTTTATTATGTTGGATGTACTGCTGCTTTGACCCCTGATATTGAAAATGTTGCATTTAATACAGCTCAGATTTTTAAGAAATTAAATATAGATTTTTCTGTATTTGGTGAACATGAAGTGTGTTGTGGAAGTGTCGCAATGAGGACAGGAGACCGTAAAGCCTTCAATACAGTCGCAACAAAAAATTATGAACTTTTTAAGAAAAGTGGTGTTAAAACCATAATAACAAGTTGTGCGGGTTGTTATCGAACTTTAAAAAAGGATTACGCAGATCACATGGAAGATTTAGGAATTGAGGTACTTCACACTATTGAATTCTTGAATAAATATGTTAAGGAAAACAATATACAACTAAAAAATTTAGGACTTAATACCACTTACCATGATCCATGCCATACAGGACGACATGTGGGTCTTTATGAAGAACCAAGAGAAATCTTAAGAAAAGTCGCCAATTTAACTGAAATGAAAACAATTAAACAGAGTGCTAAATGTTGCGGTGCTGGTGGAGGCCTTAAAAAGGGTTTCCCTGAATTAGCTCTCGAGATTGCTAAGACTAGAGTAGAGGAAGCCGAGGAAACAGGTGCCGATATCTTAGTAAGCATATGTCCTTTCTGTTATAGAAACTTAGCTGATGCAATAAAAGCAAGGAATTCTAATATTAAGATGGTTGATTTAACAGATTTAATAAACCAAGCATTAGATTAACTCTTTTTTTTACTTTTTTTTCTAATTCTAATTCTAATTTTTAATTTTAAGGTACAATCTAAATAAGAAATAATAAGAAAGAAAAAAAAATTACCTTAAAATAATATAGAAAGAATTAAATAGCACGTGCTAAAGTTTGGGCATCCTTTATAGCTGCTTGGATATCTCTTGGTGTTTTACAATCCCCAATAAACTCTATTTTAAATCCTACATCTTCAAACTCTTTTTCTAGGGTCTTTTTTGGTGTAGTCCTAGCCCCAATATGAACTAGTGTGTCAGCTTTAATTTCATGTTCTTTTCCCTCAGAGTCTTGAATTATAACTGCTTTTTTAGTAACATCAATAAGTTTTGCTTTTTTAAATTGTGGGATTTTATTATCTTTAAAATATTGATGAATCCAGGTAACCCTGCCTGTAAGTCTTGCTTGGGTAAGTATTCCTGCTAACATTTTTTCCGTTCCTGCAATTGCTTTAATATTATGACCTTGCTCCCGTAAAGTTATTGCGGTTTCTGTCCCTCCCTTCCAATAGGTATCCAATCCCCATATTACCACATTTTTACCGATTGGTTTGCTTTTTAATATTGCTTCATCCTGAGTTATAACATTTGGGTGATCTTTATATTTAACAGGAAGTACTGCTTCAGTTCCTACAGCAAAAGCTAAAACATCGCAATCCAGTTCCTTAATTTCATTAGTTGTTAATTCTCTATTAAAATGAATGGGAACGTCTAGCTTCTTTAGTTGAATTTTCTGGTAATTCACAATATTCATAAATTGTTCTTTTTTGTATTCTGCTGCTAATATATGCATCAACCCGCCAACTTTGTCTGATTTTTCATATATCTCAACCTTATGTCCTCGAAGTTTCGCCACCCGTGCTAATTCCATCCCTGCAATACCCGCTCCCAAAACAATAATTTTTTTAGGATCCTCAGTTGGAATAAGTTCTTGGTAGTTATGTCTTTCAAATGGGTTAAGAACGCATACACCACCACATCCGACTTGACAACCGATACAATGCTTAATATCATCAGCGCGTCCACTAAAAAATTTATTAGGAGTTTCAGGATCCGTAATTAATTGGCATCCCATATAGATTATATCTGCTTTTCCCTGCTGGATAAATTCATCAGCCATTTTAGGATCAATAATATTTCCAACTCCTATTACAGGAATATTCACAACTTTTTTAATTCCCTCTGCGTGATGAATAAAACCACCAAGTGGAATATATGTAGGAATATTTATCCCTATAGGTTTCCTTACTTGTATTCCTTGGCTGACATCAATACAATCAACACCGATTTTTTCTAAGATTTTAGCCACTTCTTGCTGATCTTTTAATTTTAACCCATTTTCTAAAAGTTCTTCAGCAGATATCCGAACGCAAATGGGATTATCTCCGATTTTATCTCTCATTTTTTCAACGGTTTCTCTAATGAATCGCGTTTTATTTTCCCATGAACCACCGTACTCATCTGTTCTTTGATTGTAGTAAGGTGATAAGAAATCGTGATATAACGTTCCATGAGCAGAATGAATTGTTACATAATCAAAACCCATATCAATTGCTCTTTTAGCAGCAGCAGCAAATCTATCCTCAACATCTATGATTTCTTGTTTTGTCATTGCATGAATTTCTTTAAATCCTGTTTTTGCTAAATCTTCGCGCCAATTAGGATTAATAAGCTCATAAGAAGAACTAGCTATTACAGGATCCACACTAGAGGGCGCAAATACCGGCATGTTCATTTTCATTATGGCAATAAACATTAGGGTAAGAATGCCTCCGTGTGCAATTTGGACACCGATCTTGGTTCCATATTCATGAATTTTATCTGTGAATTTTTTAAACGCAGGAATATTTTCATCCAATCCTATACATGGTGAAATTGGGTTATTCATAGGGTCTGGTGAAGAAGCTTCTACTGTAATCATTCCAACGCCTCCCTTTGCTATTGGTTCATAAATATTGTAGAAGTTCTTTCCGGGAATACCATTTGATATCGAACCTGACATCATAGGTGGAAATCCAAGCCGGTTTTTTATTTCCATATTTCTTATTTTTAATGGATCTGTTACTCTTGGCATACTTTTCTCACATTTTCAAAAATTTATATTTAAATATTTTATCTACTTGATTTAACTTAAATTTTTTTGTCGATCGATTCAGTTCTGTCAATTAAGTTAAAATTATATCCTAAAGTACAATTAAGATATTTCCGCTTAAACTTTTGTATAGAAATTAAAACAATAACTTTTTTTTAGAGTTAATTTTTCTTATCTTTATTAAAAAAATTATTAAAAATTTGAGAAAGGTGTAATTTTAAAAATGCCAAAAATATCAGATCCTATTACAATAAGGGATATGGAAGTAAAAAACAGGTTTGGTTATCCCCCTTGTTTAACTAGTTCTTCGGATCTAGAAGGCCGTCCTACTCAGAGAACCATTAATGGTTATGAGGTAAAGGCTCGTGGAGGAGTAGGGATAATGACATATGAGGCGGCTCAGGTTGATCCGTGGGCTAAAGGAGGAATGGGTGCGAATATTGGGAATGATGAAAACATTCCGGCTTATAAGAATTTGACTGATATCGTTCATAAATACGGTACTAAAATTGGAATGCAAATTAATAAAATGGGTATGATTGGATATACATTTGGTGGAATGATGGGTGTATTTGCTCCCGCAAATATAGGTCCATCAAGTATAGGAGTAGGACATGCGAGTTCAGCATTTGAATTTATGATACCAGCTTGGGGTGAAACTATAAGAAGTAAGAACCTTAAGATAAGAGAATTAACAATTGAAGAAATTAGTGTCATTCAAGACTTATATGCTGCAGGAGCAAAAAGAGTAATGAAAGCTGGATTTGATTATGTATTGGTTCATTCAGCTCATGGAACATTACCATGCTCTTTTTTATCACCATATTTTAACAAAAGAACAGATAAGTATGGCGGTACAATTGAGAAGAGGTGTCAATTTATAAAAGAAACTGTAGCTAAAATGAGGGAAGCAATAGGAGATATTCCGCCAATTATGGTTCGAATTTCAGCTGATGAATTAGTACATGATGGAAATAGGATTGAAGACTCAATAATAATAGCAAAGCAACTTGAAAAAGCGGGGGTAGATTGCATTGATGTATCTCAAGGAATTATCCTTAGAAGTCCTTTTGGAATAACAATTCCAACCTATTGTGAGTATGGGTGTTATATACATTTACCTGAGGCGATCAAAAAAGCTGTTAATATTCCTGTTATGGGTGTTGGGAATATTAATTCTCCAAGAATGGCAGATGAATTTATTCAGCAGGGAAAAGCAGATATAATCAATATGGGAAGACAATTAATTTGCGATCCAGATACACCAAATAAATATTTTAATGACGAAATTGATGATATTAAACGTTGTATTGGATGTTTACAAAGTTGCGGTACCTGTGTTTATGATATTTATAGTGGGTTGGATTACCAAGAGCTTACCCCTTCAGGTGAATTAATAAAGATAGTCGTATTAGGTGCAGGGATTGCGGGAATGGAAGCTGCAAGAGTTGCAAAACTTAGGGGCCATGAAGTAGAGATATATGAAAAAGGAGATAAAGCAGGCGGCTTGATGCCACTTCTCGCTGCGGAATATAAGAAGGAACGCTTTATGTTGATGGTAGATTGGTTAAAAACTCAATTAAAGAAATTAAATATCCCAATACATCTAAATAAAGATTTATCAAGAGAGGACCTAGAAGCATTAAATCCTGATATTCTAGTACTTGCTGCGGGTTCAGAAGCGACAATTCCCGTAAAATATAAAGATAAACAAAATGTTATAACCCAAGATGAATCAATTCTGAAGTCGAAACCAATGGGTAAAAACGTTGTTATTTGGGGGCTAAATGCATTTTGGAAAGGGGGTTTAGAAACAGTTACAACTTTGAGAGAACAAGGATATAACATTAAGGCACTCATGGGATCAAATACTATTGTAGGGCAATTGCTCATGGCTAATGCTGGAAGACGGATGTACTTACTTCGATATTTAAGAGATAAAAAGATACCTGTCTATACTAAGGCAAAACTTATAGATGTAACAGAGGAGGGGGTTAAATTTCTCGATGAGAACCAGGAAGAACAATTCATTGAAGCAGATACATTAGTTTATTGTGGCTCTCGAATTGCGAATGGGAAGGCTCTAAAAGAGAAATTTGAGGGAACTGCTCCTGAAATCGTACTAATTGGGGATTGTAAAAGACCACGAGATATAAAAGAAGCTATGGCCGATGCTCAAAAATTTGCCCGAAGTTTAAAATAAAAAAATTATTTTCTTTAAAATTCTTTTTTCTTTTTACATCCATGATACAATTTTAGATGAAATTGCTAACAGATCTACTAGATCTTCATATTCAATACCTTCAATCTTGTTTTGGAGATTTTCTGAATCTATCCCCCTTGCTTTGAGGTCGGGAATCATTGTGTAAAAGTATATTGGTAACTTCAATAATTCTGTCATAGCATGAGAAATTTTGTTTTTATAGGACGTACCGATAACCCCATCGTGGATAAATACTATATTTATATGAACATCTTGGTTTAGTTGATTTTTTAAAATCTGCATTAAGCTAAATAGCTTAGATTCTAAAAAAGTACTGAACCCATATAAATATATCAAATTAATTTGTTCACCCATATAATTCCACCTTCCATTCAAAATTTGAAACTCATGTCTGCTTTAATTATTAAATCTGATATTTTTTCAGAATTGACAACCTGTAGATTATCATTTTCAATTAGATCTGAAATTGACATTCCAGCTGCTTCAAGTGCTTCATCATGGATATAGATTTCTAAATCAGAAAGCTCTATCAATCTCATTATGTTTGTAAAAGGATCAACGTTTAAAGCCTTAGGATTGATGTTTCTATTGAGAAAATAAATGGCATCCCTCATAAAAACAACTTTACAGTCTTCCATATCTCCAACTGCTAATAGGCCGGTAGCCATGCGAATTGACTCAACAGCAGAGTTTTTTCCAAATGGGGAATCTTCACATATTATTACGACAGTATCTACCGTTTTTCATCACCCTCCTGGACCAAAGAATATCACCTTATCTGATTGTGAAATTAAATCCGAAAGTCCTCCTAATCCTTCTTGACTTCCACCATCTATAAATTCATTGGGTTGAATACCTGTGAAGCTAATCCAAGTACTACATGCTGAGAGTTTAACATTATGCTTTTTACTAAATTGACTAAGACGTTTTGATAAATTTCTTACTGAATCATATGTAAATGCTCTGTTTTTAATATTATAAACTCCACTTCCATAAAGAAATATACCTGAAATTTCATGTCCCTTTTTTATTATTGCTTCGCCTAAATTTATAGCAGTATCAATAGCTTCATATTTATAGGGTTCCGCACATATGACAAACGCAAAAGATACCATTGATTTATAGATCTCCTTTTAAAAATTATTAAATTGGTGATAAGTTTTAATATTTTTATAGTTTAATCTTTTAGAATATATTGATCAAGTTACTATATAAAAATCAGCCTTTAAAACAATACTACTATTATGACAATTCTATATGAGTCTTTAGGAAGTTTTAATACAGGAATATCGTCATTTAGGTCATTAATCTCAAAAAGATCGCGAGGAACTATTACTCTAAATGAAAAAATCTTATCTTTTGAATCCGAAGTAGATAAAATTGTATTTCATGTTAAAATATCAGAAATTCAAGATTTTTTTATGAGGTTTCGCTTTTTTATCCCATATATTGAGCTCAACACCATTAATAAGTCCATTTATACCTTATATCCATTAAGAAAACATAGAAATTCATATAGTAGTTCGCTTCTTATGACGGAAGAACTATTTAGGCAATTAGCAAGGTTAATTTGTAATAAAGCCCAGACAATTTTATTTGATGCAATAGGGGTTCTTTATCCCGGTTCTTTTCAAAGTATTGATCTTAAGGAAAGGACCTTTCAGGGGCATATTTTTTTGACAGAAAACTATATTTTGTTCAAATCATTTCAAATGGGAGATATTAGTAATATCAAAGTAGTAGATATTAAAATAGTCATAATAGAAATCATAGATTCAACTCGATATGTTACCCTTGAGACATTAGAGGGTAGTGTTTTTTCTTTTCTAATGTTAAAAGAAAAACGAAGAAAATTAGTAAAAGATAAAATTAAAACAGAGAAATTCTATGATGTTTTAAATGGCGCTAAAATCTATAAAGAATCTGAGAAATTAATAAAAGTTGCACATGAAGAAAAAGATGCGAAATGCTTATATTGTGGTAATACATTTAATCCTAACGAGGCGACATGCCCTTTCTGTGGAACTAAAAAGATTTAAAAAAAATTGAATTGGATTAGTGTTTATTATGGTTTTAATGCTTTTACTTTTATGCTAGTGCTGTTAATATCTAACTGATCTATTTTCTTTACTGTTTCAATCTGATCCCCCAACCCTTCTCTAATATTGTCATCGCTAAGCAAGAATTCAGTTGTAGAAAAATTACTTCTTTTCGATATATATCAGTTATTTCTATAGTATAAATAGGATAAATCCAGACTCTAAAGATTTATATGTATGAAACACATTAGAATATTTATATAAGACAGAATGTTGTACAATAAAAGTAATTATAAATTCAAAAAAATTAACGACAAAAAAAATGGCTCCTGTCAATCCCCTGGATTTTTGTCTTTTGGTAGTGTAATTCGTTACACTTAAAAATTTACTCCTCCTACTTAATGGATTTGACCTCGTATTGAGGTTTTTGGCAGGAGCCTCCTTTTATTATTATAAAAATATCCAAGATATAATATTTGAAAATTTATAAATGAATTAAAGAAGTGAGAGATAATATTATAATAATAGAAAGAGTTCTAGCAAGTACATATCTAGATATAAATCTTTCAATAATACCATATTATTAAAAATATAGCGATATACTTTTTCTTCTCTAAAATATTTTAGGCATAAATTATCCCCTTTTACCTCTTTTAGCACTTTAACTACTTGGGTCAGAAAATATTTTAAACTGTTGATAACTAATTCTTTATCACATTTAATCAAATTAATGTCAATGATATCGAACCAAGATTCTTTTGAGAAGGAGATATTTTTCAATTCAGGTTCATTTTTACAAGCATCTTGATTTTGATAGGATTCGTAAACTAAATTTATTTGGTCTAATATCTCATTTTTTGATCTACTATACATCTTTTTTTCAATAATATTTCTTAACATAATAAAAATGTTCTGGAATATTCCCAAAATATCAAAGAAATCTGCCGTTTGTGTTAAAGTTTCAACCTCCTGCCATTGACTATAATAATCCTCTATTAATTTTAGAAATGGTAAAAAAATATTAATATCACCGTCCCAATTATGTCCTTTTTTTTCCCAAACTGGATCGAACTCTTTGATAAACGCATTCTTTATAACATCTAATCTTGTTTTTAGGATTTCTGTTTTCATCTCTTTAGTACCGGCTGCGACAAAAAGTAGATTGTATTTTGGTTCTACAATGTAAATCCATCTTAAGCCCCCCATTTCTATAGAGTCAATAGACTGTTTGAATTCCATGATAGAAAACTGGTTAAACGCCGTTAAAAAACCAGAGACTATATCTTCATCTGCGTCTGTTTTCAAAAAAGACTTATATAACAATTTTATACCAGAATCGCTCTCTACAATCCAAATAATCATCGTTTTATCTTGAGATATGTTAAGTTTCTTTAAGAGATTTAATTTTTTTTATTCTTAAAAATTATAAATTTATCAGTAGTAATTTAATTTAACTTTTCATGAGATATGAGAGTTTGCCATAAAATTATATTTTTCTTGTAAGAGGGTTTCTTTAATAGATATCGTGTTTTATGGGTTTTATTAAGGAAGAATAATATTCACATATAGATTATGGCAAAAAAATTTCCTCTACAGACTGAAGGTTTTCACCCATTCGGCGATTTAATTGGTTTAATGTTTACAAAGCTTGAAACGGGATATTCACTATGCACTTTAAATGTTGAAAAGAAATTAATGAATCCACACGGATTTCTACATGGGGGTGTTATGTATTCAATGGCAGATACGGGTATGGGAGCAGCATTATATTCTCTACTGGAAGATAATGAACTATGTGCAACAGTTGAAGTCAAAATTGCTTATTTTAAACCCGTTAAAGATGGTACTCTAATATGTGAGACAAAAGTGATTCATAAAGGTAAAAATATTATATCTTGGATATTTTTATAATAATAAAAGGAGGCTCCTGCCAAAAACCTCAATACGAGGTCAAATCC
>JABUBN010000219.1_pt1 | contig 16000 bp, 17 predicted proteins | sample 7240341 | NCBI WGS metagenome assembly JABUBN01 (sample SAMN07256345, study PRJNA390944) | subsurface metagenome | isolation source: Methane hydrate marine sediment | place: Pacific Ocean: Eastern North Pacific, ODP site | reverse complement strand
TTCAGACCCTTATCAAGAGATATATGCAATTCTTCAATCAAAGCAAAATTTTTTATGGATAATTCCCGTAACATCGTATCCTCAATCCATATGAAGGCAGAGTTTCACTCTGTAGCTACATTCCCTTTTGTAGCGGCAAAGCGCTGTCATTGCGAACGAAGTGAAGCAATCTCCAGACTGCCGCGCTCCTTTCAGTCGCTCGCAGTGACACGATTATGTAGCAGAGCTTCGCTCTGCAACTACAACTTCAACACTGGATAAGGGCTTGATTTGTGAGAAACATTGGAAATTTTAGCGAGTAAACAAGCCGACTAAATTAGCTTCCAAGCAGAATCTTGTTCGACCCGAAGGGAAGTTTGATTCTGCGCCCTGCAGAGGCCGAAGTTTTCAAGCGTAAAAAATTTCCCGGTGTCGAACAAATTAAGCCCTTTTCTATTCTACCTCCCCCCCCACTTCATCTTCGTCCTCAACACCTGGTAATAACTTTTCTTTTCAGGGACAATTAGTTTTAATCTTTCTTTTGCTTTTCTTACTTGAACCAAATCTCCCAACTTCAAGGGAATGTTTTCCTGCCCATCCATAGTAAGAATAACCTCATCATGGTCAGTCTCAACCCTAATCTTAATCGTATCCTTAGAGGAGATAATCAATGGGCGTAAAGCCAAAGTATGGGGACAAATAGGTGACAAGATGATAAGCGCTAAATCCGGGTGAACTATGGGACCACTGGCAGCTAAGGAATAGGCTGTGGAACCTGTAGGAGTGGAAATAATTAACCCATCTCCCACATATGTGGCAACATACTGGTTATTTACTTCCAGTCTCAATTTTATTACTCTTGCTGTAATTCCATTTTTTACTACTACATCATTTAAAGCTAAGAATTTCCCTGCGGTCTTACCTTTACGCACCACTTGGGCACGTAATAGCATCCTTTCCATAGTTGTAAATCTCTTTTGTAAAATTAGGTCTAATGTTGGGTACAAGTCCGAGGAGTTCACTCCTGCCAGAAATCCAAGTCCACCGAGGTTAACCCCTAACACAGGCAGATTAAATCTACTTACCTGACGGGCTGCTTTTAGTATAATTCCGTCGCCACCCAATGCGATAACCAAATCGGTCTGTTTTGAAATTTCGTTCACTAAAACTTTTATCTTCTTTTTTTGTAAACGAGAAGTCAACTTCTGGACAGTAGCTTTGGACTTTTTTCTTTTCAGATCTGCAAGTATTGCGATAGTCTTCATTATACTCGCCCCCTAAAAGATTGTTGTTGGCTGAATGCTCTTTAGAATGCTGTTTTTCTTTGTCCTGGTTTACAAACTACCTGCCAGTTTTGGCACCCATTTTATAAAAGCTCATTTCTGTCTTCCCGTAGCGCTCTTTTCTAAAAAGGGACAAGAATCCCTCTTTTTCTGGCACTTTCTCTTTAAAGTGGTGCTGGCAGATAATCCAACCGTTTTTCTTTAATAGGTTTAACTTAAGTATTGTATCTAAAGTATCCTTAGTCAGATTTAATTTATAAGGAGGTCCGAGAAAAATTAAATCGAATTGTTCAGGCAGAGAAAATTTTCTTCCTTCTTTATTGTAACTCAAAATATCTATTTCTATAACTTCTGTTTTATTTTCCAGCTTACACTTTTTTAAATTTTCCCTGATTAATCTTGTCAAGCGAGTCTCTTTTTCTACAAAAAGAACATACCGCGCTCCCCGGGAGAGAGCTTCTATTCCCACACTTCCGGTGCCAGCATATAGGTCCAGGAAACTCGCATCAACTATCCTCTCTCCCAGAATATCAAAAAGGGACTTCTTTATTCTTCCCAAAAGTGGACGGGTAGCCAATCCAGGCAAACTCTTTATTTTTTTGCCTCTAAGGCTACCCGCAATAATCCTCATTCCTTTTGTCTTTTGCACTTTCAAAATTGTGGAGGCGACCGGAGTCGAACCGGCGACCTCATCCCTGCCAAGGATGCGTTCTCCCAACTGAACTACGCCCCCAAACCTTTGTTTTATTGGGCTTTCCGACGATTTCGGGTCATTTTCCGAGTTTGTGCATTTAGTATCGTTTGGTATCGGGAAGTAACAGTAAGCTACACGACATTTAGCACAATTTTAGCACATTCCAGAAACCGGTCACGACCGGTAACTCCGAATGCCCGTAATACAGCCAATTTTAAGCCCTAAATCAATCAAAACCCCTGGGTAGGGTTTTATGCGTCCAGAAAAAATATTGCCCTTAAATCGAAAATCTGGGGTTATCTCTACTTGCGGAAAGTCAAGGCCGTGGATAAGCTCCGTTATCTGCCGGTGCTAACCCTTCCAGAAATCCCTTTATCACATTCTTCAGTAAAATACTTAAATGACCTATTCTTCTGTTTCGCTACGCTAATAGAAAAACAATTCAGAATTTCCAACATAAAATTTATTCTGGAATAAAACTCCCTTGGGATCAAACCATCAAATTGCTCCTTAGTAATTTTATCTGTGCTGTTAAGAGTGCAAATTCCTAAATCTTTACACTGTCGAATGCCTAATCCGGCAAGATACCAACCTTCTATTTCCTTTATTACCACAACTATTCTGTTTTCATCAACGTTTTTGACCTCATCCAGTATTTCTTGCTTTCTTGCTGTTATACACGGTGAGTCATTAATGTCGGTTACATAAATATAACCTGCCTTCATTGATTTGATACTTTTAAGGAAACTACTAATCTTTTCTTTCCTCAGCTTCGCATATGACCTTACTTCTACCAAATCATATTTTCCCTTCAACATTGGCTTTATTATCCTATCAAAAAATCTTAAATCATCTCCGCCTTCAACCCAGATAAACAATCTTCTATAGCTCACCCTTATACCTCAAGTAGGTCTTGCACATAAAGTTCTTCAATTCCTATTTCGTTCTTTAGAAATGTTTTTATTTCTTCTTTATCGGCCGGTCTGGAAATTGTCGAAAAACCTTCTTTATCTCGTGATACAAGTAAAATGTTTCCCAAACCTGCAGTCCTTACTATTTCTGGGTTATGTGTAGTAATAATAATCTGCTTTTTCCGTGATGCATCTTTGAACATTTCTATTACTTTAGAAATAAGGTGAGGGTGGATATTTCTTCCCGGTTCTTCGATTATCGTTAATAGCTTTTCTTCAAAATATAAAGCTACAATTAGAGCGGCTATATTTATTGTTCCATCGGAAATTAAAGAGGCGGGCAAGTGCTGCCTTTCAGAGTAGATTTCTCGTAATGTAAAGAGCAAAGACTTGTCCGCGAATCTTTCAACATCAAGTCCAGCTATAAATGGCAAAAGTTCCTTCATTAAATTAAAAAACTTTCTTTTTTGGTCACGTTGCTCGATAATATTTTTGAGAACAATAGATAAATTGCTGCCGTCCTCCTCCAATTCAGCTTTACCAGTTATTGGAGTAGCCTTTTTGGGTAATCTGGGGTCAAAATCGTATATTGAAACATCACTAAATAATCTTACCAACGGAAATCTAAAAGGTAATCCTGCTTGAATAAGAAGCATATCGCGCGGCAATTTTTCTTCTCTCATATACGGTGAAATCACGTCATCTTTTTCTATCGGCACGTCTTTTGGTTGTTTATGAAAATCAATTGTTAGTTTTCCGTTAGTGCAAGAATATATAAGTTTCCCCTCCCCGAGTTTTTCTTTTGCTTTTAACTCTCTCTTTCCTCTTTCGAAACTGACAAAGTTAAACTTCTGCATCAAATCTTCTCTGATAATTTCGAATCCCGAACCCCTTCTTTTAAACTTCAGGGCAAAGCCCCAACTCACTTCGTCTACGTCAAATGCTATTATTTTTCCTTTTTTTATCCTTCTTCTTCCAAGCCATCCAAATTTATGGTCGGAAAAAATATTTACTGAAAAATTCTCAGATGCATGAATTTTCATATTCCTCAGATATTCAACGCCACCTTGCATTGATATTGCGTTTTTTAAACCAAAATTTACTATGTTTCTAAGAAAACGAAATATTTCAACAAAATTAGATTTACCGGAGGCATTGGCACCAATTAGCACATCGAACTTGCCAAGCTCTATTTTTAAATCTTTAAAACTCTTAAAGTTTTTCACTTGTATCTTCTTTATAGCCATGATTTAACTCCTTTATCGTCAACGCCAAATATCTAATTAATAGCCGAAAGAGCCTGTTATGCTTCTAAATTGAAATAGTATAGACAAATTTACCCTTGCACACGGCGCTGTTTTTACTTGTGGCTGAAATTTTTCTACCACGAGCCTAACAAAGTTTGAGAAATAAACACTTTATGGTGGGTTATTCAAAGCCAGTAAAATAAATTCATTTTTTTAAATCTAAAGGCTTTCTACTTCCTCTTGGGTCAATTGAATCAAACAAGGTCTCAGAATGAGCCATCCGACTCTCGCACATAGCAATATAATCTTGATTAATATCAATTCCAATCCAATGTCGTCCAAGAGCCCTCGCCACTTTACATGTAGTGCCGCTACCAACAAAGGGATCAAGGACAATATCCCCCGGATTAGAACTTGCTCGTATCATACGTTCCATTACTCCTTCAGGCTTCTGTGTAGGATGTTTCTCCCGTTCTTTACTACAATAATGAACATGAGAAAATTGCCAAACATCACCAGGATTTGCTCCTTCCATATTATTTCTCTTCCTGTAATACTTTTGGGGAATACGAATATCGTCAATATTGAAGATATAATTCTTGCCTTTTACAAAGCAAAGAATATCCTCATGTCTTGGCGAAAATCCCTTCGTTCTTCCCATTCCTTGGGTGTAATGCCAAGTAATCCAGCTATTGAAAAGTAGACCAAAATCATTTTCAAGTATAGTATATAGTCTTGATACAAACTTAACTCCCATAAAAATATATATTGTGCCATTGTCCTTGAGAAGTCTGACAGCTTCACTGAGCCATTGTTGAGTGAATTTCTCATATTCGGTCCAATCCTTTTTATCAATAGTGCTGCCATAGTCCTTTCCAAGGTTGTATGGAGGATCAGCACAGATTAAGTTAATAGAATTATTTGGAAAGGTCCTCATTATTTCAGTTGCATCTCCACAATAGAAACGGTCCAATTCCATTATTATTTATCATCCCTCCTTTATCCATTCATTCCGCTTAGCAAGACGCAACCATTCCTCTTTGCCTCGCGAACGAATAAATTTCTTGTCCAACATCTGAAGAAACTCCCAAGTTGTTCGTTGAATGATATCAACATAATGAATATCACGGATTTGAAGTTGTCCTGTGCCTAAAGCAGGATTATAGTTGAGGTCTTTCTCTGATATATATTTCAAATCATAAACAGAGCAGGATACGATTTCCATTATTCCATTAGTCAATCCAGTCTTTTGGTCCTTTTCGCCATATACTTTGTGTTTCAAGGATAATACAACAAAAATATAATCAGGGTCATCAATATATTCAGAACGAATACGGGCAAAAGAGGTAATATTTGGACTTTTACCAGACGTTTTTATATCTTCAGCGGTTGCCTTGACATCTAAGTTTGCTGAAACATAATCTGTGATGTTTTTCTTATACTTAAATTGCAAAATAATATCAAAAGGGTCTAATCTTTTCCCGTGTTCAACATTGATAAGTTGATATTGATTACCTTGGTCATCTGCAATAATCTCGAACTGTTCTAATGCCCAAGCTTCCACAAATGGACCTGCAACCTTATTTATATTTTCCAAGGGGAGCCCTTTTTTCAGGTTTGTCTGTATAAAAATCTTGTTCTTTCCTGTCTTAATAGCCGATTCCATAATCTGAGAAATGCGTCCGACAACAAACTTTGAGCTTTCTGGATAGTCATCACTCTCTCGTGGTACCTTATAGATAACATCGGTCACGGTATTCCCCTTTTCCAAAATTACATCAAGCCGATTCCCAGTAACGCTATGAGCACTTTCACTGTGTTATCGGTTATGAGTTGAACCTTGATTCTATCTTAAAATAATTATAGTAAATTGAGGCCCTTTACGCAAGGGAAAAATCTAAGGACTTAGTGGAGTTGTGAAGAGTCAACTTCTCGAGGATAAAAGACAAAAAGTAACGAACTGTCGGCTCGCCTTTCCGCCGCCTCTTAAATTAGTCAATAAAAACAAGGCTGAAAAAAAACTTTTTTTAAAAGGGTTACTGGTGCGCAATTTATTTCGTGTTTTCCGTATCTATACGAGGAAAACAACCCTGTAAATCTCCAAAAGGTATGCCCATACCTTAAAAAGAAAATTAAAGCCAAAACCCTGCGCTGAGCAGGGCTTGAACGCCAAGAAACGCATTCTGGTAAACCATCACTACTGCCAATTTGACCGCTCAGCCGAGATTTCAAAGAATCTCTTGTATCTATACCCACATTACTATACACCTGCGGATTATACAAAGACTGCTCCCCACCGCCAAAATTTCTAAATCCCAAATTCCCCATTATTTGACCTCTTTGTGTTACGATTTTCTTCAGAATAACCATTATTAAATGAAAATGAGATGTCGTAGTGCGACATATAATAAACAAAATGTTAACTATTGATTTTCCCATCCTTTGCCTTTGCCTCTGCCTTTGCCTCTGCCTTTGCCTTTGCCTCTGCCTCTGCTTTCTTCTTCTGGGCTCTCTCCCAGGCCTCATTGAGTTCTCTCTCCGCTACCTGTAGTTCCTTTAACTCCTTGTCCAACTCCTTCTCAGTCTTAACTCCTAATATCTCGGTAGCCCCACCAGTCAACAATTGAGCTTTATCTGTTCCAATGGCAGCAGAAACCATTAACTGATGAGCAGACAATTTATTTAATTTACCTTTTGTTACTAAATCCAGAGCCAAAATAACCTTTTCCCAATACTTTTCAGCGATTTTCCTTTTTTTATCTGCTCTAAACTGCTCTAAATTATCTATTTCCCCTTTAATCCTATGAACAGCATTATTACTAATACCAAGTCTATTAGATATAGTTCTTTCACTTAATCCTTCAATAGCTAATATCTTAACCTGTTCTCTAATATTATCAGGTATTCTAACAGAACCTTTAGTTTTCATAATCTACTCTCCTAATATTAACTCTGGTAATAATAAATATATAAATCTAATAGTAATTATTATTATAGTTAGAATGATTAGACTAAATAAATTGATAAAGCACAAATAACATATTAAGACCTAATAAATAATAATATAATTAACAATGTATATTGTCTCTATATTTAATACCATAAATTTTTATATATTCTTAATAATGAATAAAGAAAAAAGAGAGAGGGGTTTCTTTTTCTTTCTTTTTCTTTTTTTTTGCCACATAGACTTTGGTAAGACTTTGGTAAGACTTTTTCTTTTATGTAACCTCGGCTCTGTCAAGCATTGGGCGACCTAAACGAGTCGAAAACGTATAGCTATAAGATACAACCTAAATCAATTATTTCTTTCTTGGTGGCGACGGTGTTGGCTTTTCAGGCCGTTTTCCGGGCTCAGGAGGAGGCGACTTATAAGCATGTTTCCTCACCGGTTTTGGTATTGCCACTGGTTTTTCTGGTTCTGGTATTGATATTTTTTTCAAATTTACACCTCCCCTCAGAAAATTTGATTTAACTTTTCAAGAACTCAATAGATTCTATTTTTTGTTCAGGAGTTATCAATATACCTTGAATATTTAGATCGATAAATTTTTGTTCTTGATTTTCTTCTTGAATCCAAGCAGGTTCGGACAAGAATATATACGGGTTATGAGGCTCATTAGAATAGTAGAGCGGCCATCCATATATTCTTCGTCCGTTTTCAAAATTTATTATGATATGTGTATCCATATCAGAAAATATATCAAACCATACAGAAGCTCTTGCAGTTCTTTTGCTAATTTGTAGAAAACGTACTACTTTCATATGCAAGTCATTTGTAACAAGAAAACTTAGTACTACTGGAAAACCTATGCTAAGTAAACTTAACCATAGAAAGGATATACTATTGTAAGTATATACAATAGGTTGTTTACTCTGGTCCAACGCCACGGGACTTTCGCTCGATATAAAGGAATAAATAGTATATATAAACATAGAGAAAATCAGAGCTTCTATTATTACCCCAAGTTCTTTTTTGGCCTTCCTAACAATAAGGGCATCCAAAATTGTTTCTGAAATAAATCCAGGTATAAGAAATATGAAAATTTGTAAAGCTTGAAGTGTATACATTTATTACACCTCCTATGTTAAATTACATTATATTCGATAACTTGAAATAACGGGAATGTTTCCTTTAAGTCTCCTAGGTTCGTTCGGTTTTTACCACAAAAAAATTATAGTAAATTAAGTTGGTTAACACAAGAGAAAAATCACAAGGGCTGGCCAAGAATCTTCTTGACAAGAAAAGTTTTTTTATATAATTTAGAAACGACGCAAATAGTTAGAGAGAGCTGAAAATTTGAGAATATTTGAGAATAGGAATTAAAGTGTCCCCAACAGTCTTGGGGAAGAAGTTCTTAAAGAAAGAAAAAGAAGAAAGAAAGTAACAAAGAAAGAAGAATAAAGAAAGAAACAGTATCCTCTAAAGTCTTAAAGTCTAAATCTTAAAGTCAAAGTCTATTACTATTACTACATTATATTATTATTAAGTATTATATTATAAGTATTATATTATAGGTATTATATTATAGGTATTATATTATAGGTATTATATTACTATACAGGAACAGACCAAATGAGTCCAACAATCTACAAAAGAGGGAATATCTACTGGCTTCAATGGGTTGAAGATGGGAAGCAACATCGGGAGTCGGCGCACACTACGAATAAGAGAGTAGCCCAAACATTTTTAGGAGAGAAACTTTATAGGTTAAGTAAGAAGAAGGTAGGATTATTAAAGGATAAAGATTTTAAGGAATTCATAAAAGAGTATCTGGAATATTCTAAAACTAACAAATCTAAATCTGCTTTTGATATAGACCAACGAGTCCTCAGAAACTTCACCAATCTATTCAAGATAAAAAATCTCTCCGAAGTTACCACGTCTAAATTAGAGAAGTATAAGACTATCCGATTAGGTCAGGGAGTAAGTAAATCAACAATCAACAGAGAATTAACAGTATTGAAGCATACATTGAATAAGGCAGTAGAGTGGAATTATCTGGAAGATAGCCCTGGAAGGTTTGTAAAGAAGTTTAGGTATGAAAAGACCAACATTAAAATCCGGTCCCTTTCTAATCAGGAAATAGACAAACTCCTTAAAGCCCTTGAAACTGAAACCCATAAGCCAGAAGCAATGAGGCAGACACTTAAAGACATAATCCTAATGGCTGTTAATACAGGAATGAGATTGAGTGAAGTCCTAAATGTCAAATGGGAAGATTTAGATATGAAGAATAGGATTGTTCAAACAAAGACTATCAAAGGTGGGAGATTAAGGATAAGGAAAATACCCCTCAACAGGTGCTGTTATGATATTATAACAACATCACGCAAGGTCGGGGAGTATATTTTTAGCCCTAAAAAGAAACCGATTACCCGGGATTATGTAACTCATACATTTCTGAAATTGGTTAGGAAAAGCAGGATCACCCCGGCTTGTTTCAATGACTTGCGCCATACCTTCGCTTCCCACTTGGGAGAAGCCGGAGCTGACGAGAGGACTATCGCAGAATTATTAGGTCATAGTAGCACAAGAATGACCTGGATTTATACGCATTTGGGTAGGGAGCATTTGAGGAAAGCGGTAGACAAGTTAGATTTTTCAAGATAAAAAACAAGGGATTGTTCTAATAACCAATCCCTTGGAGATAATTTACACATCGTTGCCGTAGCAAGGATGAGGAGTTAATAAGTTAAATTTTCATTAATCGTTTTAGTATTTTATCTAAAGTGCCAAGTTCTTTTGCTGTTTCAAAATATAATGTTATGGCTTCTATAAGATTCTTTATAGCATCTCCTACATTATTGCCAAAAGTAGCTACGCCATCGATTTCGGAACATTTGGCTAAAATCTTTCCTTCCTCTTTCTCCAATAGGCAAGTTAAAACCAATTTTTGTTTCATTATATTATTCAAGTTAAATTTAATCTAACCATAATGGTACTATTTTTTTCTTCTATTCTTTTCTTAAAATCCCTTTCAGTTTCAAGCTCCATAATAACATTCCTAATTTTCTTAACATTTGATTTCCCAATGCCGTGAATATTTGTAAATTTTATATTGTATTTCTCACTTGTTTCTATTTTTCCCAAAATAGCTTTTTTTACTTCTCCTCCACTCATTTCTCTATGTACAAATACTGAGAATGCTGCTTCCTTAATAACTATATTATATACTTTTAGAAATTCATCAAGTGTAAAATCTGGTTCTTTACTCATCTCCCCATATAATGGAATAATCCAATTTTCAAAATAACCCGCGGTGCATAGGTTACTAATATTCTTGCCTCTTTCTCCGTATTTTTCCATTATATCTCTCTTTAAATGAGAAACATCACCACCCTCTCTAAATTTCTCCCTTAGATATAAGGAAGCTCTTAATGCTTTATGATCATCTGGAGGAATTTTATCTTTAAGATAGTTCAATATTTCTTGGTTTTCACTTTTTTTGTCTTTTAATTTAAAATCATCTATTATCTTTTTGGATTTATCTTCAAGAAGAAGACAATCTTCATCTTTTACCGCTGAGTTAATTATCTGTTTAACTTTTTTTCTCTCTCCCGACTCTAATTCTTGTAAATTTATGTTAAGAGTTTTATTTCCTTCGTTACATTCTATTTTTTTAGATACATTATTGCTGTTAATGTGGACTTCGAATAATCTAATTTCAACTTTATTAACATTAAATAGACTTTTTAATTTATCAAAAAAACCCATTTTATTTTACTCTATCTGCTAAATCTATCAAGGAAATTAAATCTCCTTTAATAAAAATCATAGAACCTTTTCTCAACCCTGCAAAGCTATTTATTTCTATCCAATCACCATCCATAGATAAAACTCTTTGGGTTGGATTATTTTTCTCAACAATAAACCCTTCCTCATCAACTGATTTATCGAAAAAATCTAATATATCTCTCTTTGCAGATTCCTCAAAGAGTATAATATCTTTCATTTTTTCACCTCCTCTCTTTTAGTGGGTTCAATTTAACATTTTAGTCCTTAAATGTCAAGTCTAAAATTATCTATGTATGTATTGTATTGTAATATTAAGCACAAAATTATCACAATCTCAAATCGCCCTTGATTTCAAAGGGTTTTTCTTCAAATACCCAACCCTGCCAAGGATGCGTTCTCCCAACTGAACTACGCCCCCATCTACGCTCACTTTGCTGAGCTTTTCATTTTAATTTTTTAATACCTTCGGATATCTTCTTTCTTAACGAGGAAGAGCTAGCCTTTTTCTTTTTAATCTCTCTATTTATTCTATCTATCTGGGCGCACAACTTAGAAATTTTACTGTTTTTGAGCTTGTTCGTCTTAACCAACTTAAAAGTCTCATTCCCTATTTCCTGGAAAAGTTTTACCCTTTTACTTTCCAGGCCCATCTCCTCAACCTTTAGTTTACTAATCTTTACACCATAGACGGCTTCTTGTTGCAAGCCCTTAGCAATTTTCACCGCCCTGGCACTTAGTCCTTTGAGTTGTTTTTCCGCCTTTTCCCAGAATTTCTGAGCTTCTGTTTTCTCCATAAAATTTCCTCCCATCAGTTTTTTTCGTATTTTTAATTATACTTAACGGAACGAATAAAGTCAAAACTTTTTTTCGTCTTCCACATTTCTCTTGACGTAAATGTATTTTAAGTGTAAAATTAATCCACCGTGCCGGAGTGATGAAATTGGTAGACATGTGGGTCTCAAAAACCCATGGGCCTAAAGCTCATGTCGGTTCGAATCCGACCTCCGGCATTTCTTTTAATAAAAAGGTGACAGGTACTTTTTTATGAAAAGATCTAAGTGGCTGATTGTTATTGGAATATTAATTAGCATTTTATTCCTCTATCTTGCCTTTCGGAAATTTGATATAGAAGAAGGTAAAAGGGCATTGAAAATGGCTAATTACTACTGGCTATTCCCAGTAGTAATTTCCTATATGTTTGCATTTTGGATGCGGGGAATAAGATGGAAATACCTTCTCTTGCCTATAAAAAAATGCAAAATATTCAACTTAGTCTCAACAATTTTTATTGGCTTTATGGCAAATAATCTTTTGCCACTGAGGGTTGGGGAACTGATCCGTGCCTATGTAAATGGAAAGAAGGAGAATATTAGCAAGAGCTCCTCGCTGGCTACAATCGTCATAGAGAGAGTCTTTGATGGACTCGCCCTGGTCATTCTTTTATTGGTTACATCTCTTTTTCTGGGAAGCGGTTCCTCTGCACAGCACTCTTTCCCTCATTGGCTGAAAAAGATGATTTATGTCGCCTGTGCCCTATTCTTAGGTGTGCTAATTCTTCTTTACATAATGATGCGTTCCAAAGAGCTAACTGGTAAAGTCATTAAAAAACTGTTTGGCTTCCTTAAAGAACCTATTTTGAAGAAAATACTTAACTTAACAAACTCCTTTATTGAGGGACTAAATGTCTTACGTCAACGGAAGGAAATACTGATCATTTCTTCTCTCTCTCTCCTGGTGTGGGCTTTTGAAGGGACAACATTCTATCTGGGAGCAAAAGCACTCAATTTATCCCTATCTTATCCCCAAGCATACCTTGTATTGGTGATAGTAGCGCTGGGCTTAATGGTTCCCTCCTCTCCAGCTTTTATTGGGGTCTATGAATATTTCTGCATCACTGCTCTTGCCCTTTTTGCAATTGATAAGAGTCTCGCCTTAAGCTATGCCGTGCTTCTACATTTCCTTCAGTTTAGTCTACTGGTAAGTATTGGTCTCTTCTTCTTGTGGAAGGAGAATCTTTCTCTGTGGAAATTGAAAAAGGAGGTTAACGATTATTCTTCGTAGTGTAGTAAAGCCTTCTTACCCAGGTGGAGAGGTAACCAAATCACAGTCAGATTGACGATAAGGAAAACAGCAATTATAATGGCCAAATCTTTTGGTAAGATTTATAGTTTTCAGTATTCTCTTTTTACCCAGGGGAGAGGGTCAACCGGGACACCATGGACATATAATCCCCAATGGAGATGGGGACCTGTAGCAAGACCAGTCTCTCCCACCCTGCCAATTATCTGTCCCTTGGTAACTTTATCCCCTTTTCTAACATTGATAGACTTTAAATGGAGATAGATTGTGGTTATGCCTTGACCGTGATCAATCGTTACCGTCTTTCCGTGAAGATAGAAACCCTCCTCCGCCAGAATAACCTCACCGCTATTGGCTGCTTGAACCGGGGTGCCCTGAGGAACCTTTAAATCGACTCCTTTGTGGCTCCACAGAAACTCTTTGCCAGCTATTCTCTTAACACCATATTCTCCCACAATCTTTCCCTGGACTGGCAGAATGAATTTCCCTTCCCAATGTTGCTGCTTCTTCTCAATTTTTAAGGCAGTAGAAATCAAATTTCTCTCTCGTTTATTCAGAGGTGAACCGATCAATTTCCTCTTTTCTGCAGTGAAGGTAATATATGATACAGGAAAAACCTTTCTATTAACAGTCAGGAGTTCATACTTTTTCCTTTTCTTTCTTCCTTTTCCTTTTTCCGCAATTAGAACAGCATACCTGCCAGGAACGAAATTATATGGCAATCCAATCAATATCCTAAGAGAACCTCCTTCTATAGGATAGACGGGATACTCCCGGGCATTAAACCAGCAGGAATATTTGTTCCCTCTCTCTATCCCTTTAACTTCTACTGCCAGAGTATCGCCTTGGGTGGGGACAGTAGTAGAAAGACGGATTTCAAAAGCCCACACCCGAAAATTGAGAGTGAGAAGAAGAAAGACTATAATCAGTGACTTCATTGCAAAAATCATGGATCGAATTCCTGCATTCCCCATACGAGGAAATTTGGGGTAACGAGCATTTCTTGTAGCAGCTCCGATTAATCGGAGCTTTCCTGTAGGGGACAGACGCAGTTTATGCCGACCTTTCGGCATGCCGTCCCTTCATTTGGGCGACCACCCCGCTTTATCGGGGCCCCTACAATACAGAGCTCCGTCCCGATTCATCGGGACAGCTACAATTCATAAAAAATCGCCCCGTCGGAGCGGGGTTAAAGAGATTGTGTTATTCATTAGTGGTATAGTTTGCTTAAACTGTCTTTACTTCCTTAACTCCAGAAACTTGCTTCTTCAACTACTGATTACAATATGGGGAGATATTTCTGTAGTTCGTAGTCTGTAACCTGAGTGCGATAACGGTCCCACTCAATCTTCTTATTATCGATAAACTTATTGAAGATATGTTCGCCCAGAGTCTTCTTAACAAGCTGGCTCTTTTCAGTAATCTGGATTGCTTCGAGCAGACTCCCCGGGAGCACTTTTATCCCCTGAGCCTCTTTCTCCTCGTCACTCAAGAGAAAGATATCTTTTTCTATTGGCTCCGGTAATTCATATCCTCTTTCTATCCCTTCCAGACCAGCCGCCAACATTACTGCAAAACCTAAATAGGGATTACAGGCAGGGTCGGGACTCCTCAACTCTGCACGAGTGGATATCTCCTCTCCCGGCTTATACATGGGAACGCGTACCAGTGCTGAACGGTTCTTCTGCCCCCAGCAGATATAAACGGGTGCTTCATATCCCGGAACCAACCTCTTATAAGAGTTGACCCACTGGTTGCAAACTGAAGTAATCTCTTGAGCGTGAAAAAGGAGACCGGCGATAAACGCCTTACCCTCTTTGGAAAGGTGATACTTATCCCGGGCATCGAACAAAGCATTTTTACTACCTTTGAATAACGATTGATGCGTATGCATCCCCGAACCATTCTGGCCAAAGAGAGGCTTGGGCATAAATGTGGCATAGACCCCCCTCCTCAAGGCCACTTCCTTAACAATAACCTTATATGTCTGGACATTGTCCGCCATAGTCAGGGCATCAGCGAAACGTAAGTCTATCTCATGCTGAGAAGGTGCTACTTCATGATGACTATATTCTACAGGAATCCCCATCTTCTCCAGATAAAGCACGGTCTCTCTCCGTAAATCGTGAGCCATATCCAGAGGCAATAGGTCGAAATAGCCCCCTACATCAAGGACTTCTGTGCCTTTATCACTCTTAAAATAGAAATACTCAACTTCCGGGCCTACGTAATAAGTATAGCCCATCTTTTTTGCCTTCTCCAGGTTCTTCTTCAGAATATAACGGGGATCTCCTTCATATGGAGAACCATCGGGATTCAGTATATCACAGAACATTCTACCTACAGCACCCTGTTCCCCAGTACTTCTTGTCTTTCCTCCTTGAGTTTCTGAGCGTTCTGAAGAAAGCTCTACAGGGAGAATCTGGAATGTTGAGGGGTCGGGCAGAGCTACAAGGTCGCTCTCAAAAATTCTGGCGAAGCCTTCAATTGAAGACCCATCGAAACCCATGCCACCCTCTAAGGCTCTGGATAATTCCCTCTCTGTAATTGCCACACTCTTCAACTGTCCAAGAATGTCTGTAAACCAGAGGCGAATAAACTTGACTCCCTTTTCCTTTACCGCCTTCAATACATCTTTTCCAGTCATAATTTCTCTCCTTTAAGTTCTGTCCTAGGAGTAGTCCCGATAAATCGGGACACTCCAATAACGTTAGAAGTGGACCCTACACTCCATGGTTGTTCCTTTGGTCGGCTCACCATTAGCGTCGAAAGTCTGCCTATGGATAATAACCAAAGCTATATGAGGAGCAACATGGTATCCCACTTCCATAGTAAGGATACTATTGGGTCCTTTAACCTTAATTAAATCTTCCCACGTATCGGCATTCCGTTTGTCATAAGAAAATAGAAGGCTGAACTTATTCATCAACAGCGAAGGATGAACCCTCACAACAGCCCTGAGGTGGGGATAGATATTCGTAGGGTCGTGATTGTAATTTTCGAATGAGGCTGAGAGGGTAATTTTATTTAGAATATTATAAGCAAGTTCAACATAAGGCCCCATTTTT
>JABUBN010000217.1_pt1 | contig 16031 bp, 19 predicted proteins | sample 7240341 | NCBI WGS metagenome assembly JABUBN01 (sample SAMN07256345, study PRJNA390944) | subsurface metagenome | isolation source: Methane hydrate marine sediment | place: Pacific Ocean: Eastern North Pacific, ODP site | reverse complement strand
TTTTTCTTTTTCCCATTCTTTAGCCACAGATAGTGCATGAATTAGCCGCTGGTCAATCTTCTGGTCAATAAGTGGTAATAGGTGTTCTGAACATTTTCTTGCCCATCTCATTAATTGATGATGATGGTCTTTGGTGAGTGGTCCGCCACGATGTACGGCAACAAATCGTTTATCTCTCATCATGATTACTCCCAGAATAAGAATATTTTCTTTACTTTTAGTTTCTCTTCCCAGCTGAAAATTTCTTGTAGCCATAAATTAAATATAAGCTTCCAGGTATTGCCAGTAAAATAATGATTGGACCAGGATTTTCTAAGAAAATGAATGCGAGCAATAGCTTAGCAAATATAGGGATACAAATCATATAACCCGCAATTTTTTCCCACTTCCACCCGACTATTAAACCAATGAATATAATTGGCATTGCCATTAGATGAATATTTTCTATCAATGATAAAGATGAATTTGGGAATGGAAGACCATATCCAATATAAAATGGAAAAGCAAATAGGAACATGATGGTTGCAGTAATTCTTGCCATCCATTTAATTTTTTCCAATGATTTTGTTTTCATACACCCATCCCCCGCACCAGTACCTGATCCTATTTGAACTATATGACTTCCCGTTAATTATCATATTTAAATGCAATATACTCAATAATAATACCGTATACAACACCTGCCAGAAAACTTACAACATCAGTAAAGCCTGTAGAGCTATAAAAAGCAAAAGAAACGACTAAACCAAAAAGGGCACCTCGGCCAATTATTTTTGGCCATCCCAGCTTTCCACCAGCCAATCCAATCACCAAACCCATAATCAATCGATTGTACCATAAAGCAAACAACAAGTAAGCATCACTCTGAAAACCTGACCTTACCGAGGCTCCAACAATACATATCACGCCCAAAACAGCTCCTGAAGCAATACATATTTTCATTCTTTTTATCAACATACTTATCATCTCCTAATTTAATGTTTATGAATCCAATCTAAAAACTTTGTTGAATAACCCAATGTTTCTGTAGGGCAGCTATCTACACAATGACCACAGCCAACGCAACGCAAGTCGGTGACTATGTTGCCGATTTGAGCCATACTTTTAATATCAATAGACATGGGACAAGCGATATTGCATCGGTTGCACTTGATACATTCTGATTGATTTGTAACGATTTTTTGCCCGGTTAATTTCGACATTAGAGATAGAATTGTACCTAACGGACAATAGTAACAATAACCTCTACCCATAAAAGCTACCCAGAAAAACATCATCATCAATAATTCTGCGCTGAGGTATTTATAGGTTTCAATTTGACTGATTAGCTGAAATTTGCCGAAAACCTGCATTCCCAATAAAAAGAGAATCCACCAAATAGTAAAAAACAGCGATAATGAAAGAAATGTCCACCGCACTACTGTAAAAGCTTTCAGTGAACCTTGCGTTATTTTTTTCTTTTTCCCAATCAGAGGAAATGCCGGAGCAAATACTTCAGAGGCAAATCCGTTGAACAAACACAGTGTCGAGCATTGCCATCGTCTACCAAAGAGCAGTGTACCCAATAGGACAATAACGCTGACACATACATAAAATATAAGGGCAACTGATATTCCTGCAGCCCCCCATATAGGATATTGGCTGAGATATATAGAAGATTCTGGATATAAAAGCTGTAAAGGGGTTGTCGTCCACGGCAGAGGCATGGTAAAAAAGTATACTTCTTGATTATGAAGGAAAATCGGGGCTGCAATATGTACGACCAAAGCCGCAACAATGAAGCCTGTCAGGTTTCTTTTTCTCATGGTTGAACGCTGAGAAGTCCCGATGATTCTCAGCGTAAGAAAACTTCCTAACATGATAAAAAGTGTTTTGATCCAATTTTCATAAAAGGACCAAAGCCATGTAATAAACGCTGCTACTGAAGGATTGGCCTGGTTCACATAACCGTAATTTAATCCTGCAATAATAATAGCTAAAATTATATATACCCCTAGAATCGCTTTTAAGATTCTAAGCTCCACCGTTTTATTTTTATTGATCATGACCATTTTCCTGTCCCCTGTTACAAATTTGAATTGGTCTGTGGTACCTACTCCTCATCCCAGCGGTACTTTTTATTCTGGCGCAGCTTATCGAGATCGCAATTCAAGCACAGTCCATTATGACAGCATATCACCTCGCCACATTCAGAGCAACGCCACTTTGCCTCTTCCTTTTCCAGGAACCTCTCAATGCCATGCTCTTTGATAAATACAAGGTTTTCTATCATGCTCATATGGTACTTGGTACGGTATCGCTTATCGAGGGCTTTTAGCCGACTACAGGGAAAATTTTCGCACTCATAGCAAAACCGAACAAGTCCTTTCCCGAGCAGATCGCACTGATTTTTCATGAAGGTACAGTTCTTACCGCGAGGCAAGCAGCCGCTGCAATAGGTCTTTCTAAACCCCTGCTTCTTAAGGTTGTATTTCATCGCCAGATAACTAACGCAAACTCCGCAGTTCATGCCACAGGGAGCAATAAGTGAAATTTTATTGAAGGATTCCATAGTTTCTTCCTACTTTTTATTTGCTAAAGACGCTCCAACCATAATACTCATTTTTATACTACAACAAGAGCCTTACAAAATCCTTCTTTTTCAAGGAAAAAGTTAGTAGTTACTCAATGGAAGGGAAAAGACTGGATTCCCGCAATAGCAGAGGGATTAAAATGAACAATATTTACTTAAAAATAGGGGAAATGTGAAAAACTTACGGAAAAATACCTTCTTGAAAGCCTTTTAAAATAAGGGTTTTAAAGATAGTAAACAGGAACGGAGAACCGTCCCCTGTTCCTTCTATATTTTAAAGTGCTTCTCTTTCAAACTCATTGTGGTTAGGACCAGCTCCTTAATTTCTGGAAGCAATTGTTCCTTTTGCCATTTTCTTTCTGCATCGACTGATTTACCTGCAATTTTTACGGCCTTTAAAGCATACAAGGCTGCTCCCAATGAATGGTCAGCCATATGAGCAGTGGCTACTGCGTGTCCAATAGAACGAGCTACTGCTATTATCATTGGGTTTGAAGATTCCCTGGCTAGGGCATGTGCACTGACAGAGGCATTTCTTGCATCACCTACGGTTACTTTTTCTTTTTCCCATTCTTTAGCCACAGATAGTGCATGAATTAGCCGCTGGTCAATCTTCTGGTCAATAAGTGGTAATAGGTGTTCTGAACATTCCCTTGCCTATTTAATTAATTGATGATGATGGTCTTTGGTGAGTGGTCCGCCACGATGTATTGCAACAAATTGCTTATCTCGCATCATTATTACTCCAAGTATAAGAAAATTTTCTTTACTTCATTGAATTTATCCCTGGCCATATATTCTATTTTTGCAGAAAGAAAGTGATTTGACTATTATGAGCCGTGCACGTTCTGTTTCAGCTTCTGAGCAAACTCTTCCGCATGTTTGAGGTCTAGAGCATTAGGTCTACCCTTATTCATTCCCCCAAATAGTTTAAGAAAACTATTTGTGTTAAAACCTTTACAACTGAATTCATCAACGATCATGTAACCTTTAGATTGCAGTTTTTCCCTAAGCAACGAGTGATCTTGGGCGACTTTGGCTTCTCCCATAATTGCACTGGTTGAGAAAATAAATGCTTTCTTGTTGGTGACTGGTGGTAGTTTATCGGCAAGGTCAAGCAGAACTTTATGGTGCTTTGCACTATAAATCCCTGAGCCAAAGCCTATTAGACTATACTCTTGAAGCTCCTCAGGGTTTATTTGCTGCGGCGTTTTTATTTGTGCATCAAGAACTTTTGCGAAGACGTTAGCGATTTTTTCAGTATTATTGTGATGATATGAATACAAAACCAGTAGAGATTTCATTACCATCTTTTCCATTTTTTTCTCCTATTCTTTTTATTATTTAAATTGTCCTGTGCAGTTATCGTGCACCATTTTCCCCCTTATACACTTATGCATGATACTTTAATATTTGGAAAAGAATAAGAAAGGGGAAAGTATTAAATGCTTGAAACTTTTAGATTATATTCGACCCTTACTATTAAAAATCCTTCTTTTTCCGGAAAATATTTTAAAATAAAAAAGCCTGCCCCTCTCCACTCTTTTCCGTTTCTCCGTTTTTTCATATTCTATGTTACAATAAAAAATATAAGAATTATCCAAAGTTGAAATACCCAGAAGCACTTCGGATATCTGGTTAAATGGGGGGGGTATAGACAAACTGGTTCGGATATAAACCAATTAGATGTCATTGCAGGAGGAAGAGATGATTAGAAAAGTAACCTTTGATGATATTCAGCAAATTTGTGATATTTATAACCACTATATACAAAATACTATCATCACTTTTGAAGAAAGTCCTGTTTCCTATAAAGAAATGAAAAAACGTATAGTCGAAATTACTTCGTCTCTACCATTTTTTGTTTATTCGGAAAATGAAGAAATCATTGGCTATACATATGCAAGTAAATGGAAAGGTAGATGTGCCTATCGTTTTTCTGTTGAAACAACAGTCTACTTGAAGGCCGGTCAACAGGGTAAAGGAATTGGTACTAAACTATACACAACACTATTAAATGATCTTAGGAAAAGAAACATTCATGCAGTTTTAGGTGGTATAGCACTGCCTAATAAGGAAAGCCAACATTTGCATGAAAAATTTGGTTTTAAAAAAGTCGCTCATTTTACAGAAGTTGGATATAAGTTTAATAAATGGATAGATGTTGGCTATTGGGAACTACTGTTAAAATAAACTCTTAAGCTATTGCAACTATATCTAAATTTATGGTCTTTGTTATTATTCAAATTTATAAAAAATCAGAAATATTTTTAAAAACATGATTGTTTATATCCAAATATTTCTTTTCTCTTGTTTAGCTATAGAAATTTTTCAATACTTTAAGGGCATTTAAAGTTATCCATTTGCTTGGTTCACCCTTTTGTTCGATATTGGTCTGGAAACGCCCGTTAAAAGTACTTTCCAATTTCCATTTACCTTGATCATCCTGTTTAAGAATTAACCGATCTATGGCTTCTTGCATCCGTTCATCATGGTAACCTAATTGGGTTAATATTCCTAAAATTTCCAGAATATCATCCTGATACATTAAAGGAAAACCCAAGCGCAACCATCCAGGTTTAGACACCCGACTCAAATCATGACTTCTTTTATAAATATGATGCTTAAGTAAATGTTCCACCCCCTCTTCTATCGTGTTTTTAACCTCTTTATTTCTTTGAGTAATAGGAATTTCTGCCAAGGCCTTTACCGTTTTTACTACGCCCATATGGCAGGAATGTTTACCCCAACACATAACAAATCTATCGAAAGGTCCACCTTTTGGTCGTTCATTTATCCCATCATCGAATCTATGATAAGTGGTAATCCAATTTATACTATTTTGCACCCTATCATCTTTAAGATAACCAAGCTTAATTAAACTGCAAACTAAATTTCCGGTTAAGCAGGGTATAACACCACTGGGTCTACCCCCTCCTGTTTTGGCACTTACCCATATAGAAAAACCATGACTTTCACGATCTTGAGAGTTTTCCATAAGGAATTCGCAAGCTTTCTTAATGCGACTATCTTTCCCATCCGCTCCGAGTTCAGCCAGGATAAGAATCTGCCATACGGTCCCTTTATATTTGGCAGTATAAAATTTTTCTGCCTCTTCCCAATATCCTTCCTCTTTCTGTCTAGCTAAGATCTTAGGTACTACTCCTTTTTGCATAATTTCGGCTTTAGCCTTTAGCACTTCCAGATCTTCTTTTGACTTTTCTAAGAGATCAACTAAAGTAAAATATCTAACCGAAGGATTGTCATCTTCTAATAACCAGGTTGTCGGGTCAGCTTTCAGCATTGATTTCCAATGATTCATTTTTTTACCCTCCATAAAAATCAAAATTATTTAGTATAAGATTTTATTATAATTTTGGTACTTTCAATAGTTTTTAGGAATAAAGATTTTACGCATATGCTCTGATTTCTGCATCATATTTTTTATATAAATAACTTCATCTTCTTCTATTCCCAGGATTTTTACTATATCTGAAAGTCTCCAGCCCTCTTCCAAAGCCAATAAAATTAAATCCATCCTTTCGTAAGAAATACCTGTTACCTCTTCATCATCGGTAAGACTTGGCATAATATCCGGTGAAGGAGGGTTTTTATCATTCTTGTGGGAATAATTAGATAGCGGGGGTCAAAGATCTGGGGTCGAGCTTACAAATTCACATTTCTATGTTTTAGATTTTGTGAACTCGTGTAGATCTCAATTCCTCTTCTGTTTTGTATTTATTATTGTCAGAAGAACCGTCCCTCTGACATTCTAAAATCTAAAAAGACTAAACAGATAATAAATAATAGAAATTTAATATTTTTCATAAATTTAAACTCCTTTTATCTTTGAATAACATTTCTAATTAAAGGATCTCTTTAACTCTACCAACAATACCACCATCTAGCATCACCTTGATACCATACGGATGATTAGGTGATTTCGTAAGAATCCTTTGAACAATGCCATCCGTCAATTTCCCTGAGCGCTGATCTTGTTTTTGTATAACTCTTACTTTGCTACCTGGCTTTATGTTTTCACGCTTTATTCCTGCCACAATTTCAACCTCTTCTTTGTATAAAAATCTCTAATAAATGATTCAATCCTAATCCCTTTTTTCCTGGATAGATAAATCTTAGCATCATGTGGACCAATTGCACTTACAAAAAGTTAGGCATCATTTTTTATATCATTTGCAATCTTTTATCCTCGATGAAGAAAAAATCTGGGGTTCAGGCTTCGCAATTTCATAAAATCTAAAACAATAATAGAAGAATAAAATGAACTGAACTGGCACACACTTTATGTTTTATTCTAAAAGACCTTGGGCAAATTCTAGCGCTTTTTGGCAATCTTCTTCATTGGGCCGACCTTTATTTATCCCGCCAATAAGTTTCATGGGTCCATATGTATCAAGACCTTTACAAGAAAAATCCCCCACTATCTGAAATCCTTTTGCAGTTAAATACGCTTTTAAGGATTTATTGTAATTTCTTAAAACACCACTGGTACTAAAAACAAAGGCTTTTTTATCTTTAACTGCCGGCAATTTCCCTACTAATTGGAGAATACTTTCATGATGTTTCCCGAAATAAATTCCAGAACCAAAACCAATCAAATCATATTCCTCCCATTTACTCACTTCCTCATCTGATGGTTTGACCATTTTGGTTTTCAATTCATCCGCAATGACTTTTGTAATCTTTTCTGTATTTCCATGATGGACAGAATTGTAAATTATCAATACTTTCATTTTATTTTTCCTCTTTTAATAAATATTATAAAATAAATAGGGATAGAGACCTATTTATCTCAAAGACAGAGAAGGAAGGGTAAATAGTTATTCTTTGCTAATTATAATTAAAACATTACTTATTAGGTCATTCTTATTGAGAATTATAAAATAGGTTTACAAATAATCTCATTAATTCGTAGTGAAGTTACCTGGGTGCTGGACACTGCAGTGGCCACAACTGCGAAATCTGCTCCGGAATGCGTCCCGGCAACCACCATCACTTTTTCGCCCATTTTTATACAACCGCCATCACAGGCCATCATAGTTATCTCAACACACACTTTCATTCCCTGACCTAAAACTCGAAGAACATTGGCCAAAGCCATCGGTGTATCTGTACCGTATAAATCGCCGGTATGAAATAGCATCGTTCCGAAGTGGACGATATGTTTCTTTGCTTGTAATTCCTTGACTAATTCCTGTGGGAATGGATTCCCTTCCTCCTTCTTAAAATTGAATTGCCAGGGAACGACAACTAAATGAATATCCTTTCCACTAACAGCATCCAAGAATGATTTGGCAGTGTACCCCCGGGTTGAGGCCAGAACAATCCGGTTGATATCTCTTGATTTTGCCCTTTCTAAAACTAATTTTATCACTTCTGCTGTATTTTCTTTGCCTGGTTTTTCGAAATAAACAATTTTTTCTTCCATTTTTTTTTACCTTTCATATTTATAATATAAAGCAAGATCATTTCATTCATTACAAGACTCGATCCTTCTTACTTTCTGAAGTGCTCTGGGTATAGCTATTTTTTTACATGTGCAATGCTGAGAGTACCATTAATTTTCGCTATAATATTACCCTGTTCATCTCTAAAAAACATTTTTTCCAAATCTTCAGAATTTAAATTCTGAACCAATTGAAAATTGCAGGGTCAGGTCTTGCAATGCCACATTTAATCCTTTCCTTCCAATCTTTTTACCGCCCTGCTTACCGTAGCATAATGGATGCCGAGATATTTGGCGATTTCCTTTAGGGTATAGCCATGATGTACATGCGCTATATAGATAGCCTGATCTCTTTGATGTTTATCAAATCTATTTAAAGCATCCTCTAAAGAGGGTCTATTAGCATATCGTTGCTTGCGGGGAATCTCTTTTGATCTTTCTTTCAAGAAAGGGCTTATCCGCTTTTTAAAGGTCTCTTTCCCCAGATACAATTGACCCTTTACTTCCTTTAAGGGTGATGCTTTTTTTATTCCTGATCTGACAAAAGCCTGATATTGCATGAAAGATTTTCCTCTCTCTTCACTGAATTGTGAGAGGATCCAATCAGTCAATAAAACGGGGATATGAGTATCACCGGCTGTTGCCTGATAACTGCTCCATTTATAGTCTCCGGGATCTTTTACGATACCGGCTCTTACCGGATTGAGGACCATATAACGGGAGAGTTCCAGTAAATAATTTTCTTTATCCACCAGGATTGAGCGGTACCTGCCCTGCAGGAGATGTCCGACTCTCTGGTGTTTTTGGTTAAAGTGCTGGGCGTAGATGCCGTTTAACTGCCGCATCCCTTTGGATAGGTTACCTTCCGGGGTTTCAATTAAAAGATGATAATGATTATCCATGAGGCAATAGGCATGCAAGAGGAAGCGATATCTTTTGACTACATGGTTTAAGATGCCAAGAAAGTCAGTGAAATCTTCTCCGCTAAGGAAGATAGCCTGCCTGGCATTTCCTCTGGCAGTGATATGATAAAGGGCGCCATTGAATTCGATACGTAATGGTCTGGACATATAATAAATACAGCATTATTTTTGTTGTATTGCAAGACCTGACCCTCTTATATTTTTTACAACTCTTCCCTGTTCTACTCGTTCTCTTACTATCAGTGTTTTCGTAAAATTATTTAAACAAAATACCAGGTAACCACATAGCAAAAAAAGGTACATAAGTAACCAATAATACAACAAAAACCATAACTGCATAAAATGGCCAGAGGGCTCTTACTACCTGTTCAATCTTCATCTTTCCCACAATACATCCTACAAATAGGGTGTTCCCCACTGGAGGAGTACAAAGACCAACTCCCAAATTCATCAACATTATTATCCCAAAATGTATAGGGCTTACCCCTAAATTAGTAACAATAGGTAAAAAAATAGGTGTAGTAATAAGTATAAGCGGGGCCATATCCATAATCATTCCCAATCCTAAAAGCACTATATTTATTATTAATAAAATTATATATTTATTGCTAGATACACCCAGAACTGCTTGAGCGATAGCATTCGGAATTCTTAGATAGGCCATTAACCAGGCAAAAGTGGACGCAGAAGCAATTAGAAACATTACAGCAATAATTGTTTTGCCTGAATCCCAAAGTATTTCCCAAAACTTTGAAAGAGGTATCTCTCTATATACAAAAAAAGCCACAAAAAAAGCGTATACTACAGCAATAGCTGACGCTTCAGTGGCAGTGAATATACCACTCAATATCCCGCCTATAATAATTACTATAGTAAAAAGCCCAAGAAAAGCTTCTTCCGTTGTTTTTAAGACATGCTTTAATTTAAACTCTTTTCCAACCGGATAACCTCTTTTTACAGCAATAATATAAGAAGGAATCATTAAAAATAATCCAATCATAACTCCTGGGATAGCTCCTGCTAAAAAAATCTTCGCAATAGAAAGTCCTCCTGCTGCATAAGCATAGATTATTGCATTATGGCTGGGAGGAATGATCAATCCTTGAGTAGACGAAGTAACAGTAACTGCAATTGAATAATCTCGATCATAACCCTTTTTTACCATAGCTGGAATAAGGATTGACCCGATAGAAGCAGTATCAGCAACTGAGGAACCAGACATACCTCCAAAAAACATACTGGCTACAATATTTACAAAAGCAAGGCCACCTCGCATTCTACCAACTAAAAGATTTGAAAAATCTACTAATCTTCTGGCAATACCTGAATCTGACATAATTTGACCTGCAAGAATAAAAAAGGGAATGGCCATAAGAGAAAAATTATCTAAAACATCAGCCATTTTTTGACCAATTACCATAAGAGGAATCTTTAAATAAATCATGGTGAAAATTGAAGACATAGATAGTGTAAAGGAGATGGGAATTCCAAAAAACAGGAGAACTAAAAAACTACCGAATAGTATAATTATCGCCAAATCCATAATTATCTCCTTTTCTTAATCTAATTAAAAGTTCTCCCGCAAAAATTATCATTACCACTCCCGCAATGGGTAAAGCGAGATAGGTATAAGGAACAGGAAGACCAGTAGCCGGAATAACTTGAAATTTAGTAAGTTTCATAAGTTGTATCCCATATACTATTTCTATAAGACCAAATCCAATATAAAGAAAAATTTCACCATATTTTATAAATATTTTTTGTTTTCTCAAAAATTTTTCCAAAAAAAATTCAAGAGAAATATGAAGATGATAACAGATACCGAGAGAGCCTCCAATAAGCCCAAAATAAATCATAATAACTCCCACAGTTTCTTCTGCCCAGCTAAGAGGGGAATTAAAAACATACCTCATAATAACCTGAAGAAAGGTAATAAGTACAGTTGAAACAAGAAAAATTCTTAAGGTAAATTTTAAAAAATGGCTAATTTTTCTAGGTATTGCATCCATTTTAATATTCTCCTTAAATTTGTTAAAGGGAGAGGTCAGGTAAAGATTTTATTCCTATTCACATGCTAACTAAAATTTTTTATTTTGCTAAACTTTGAATTTTTTCAATTAATTCTAAGTATTCACTGGCATATTTTTCGTAAACAGGTTTAACTGCTTCCATAAATGGGCCTTTTTCTGGTGTGCTTATCTTACAACCTGCTTCTATAACTTTATTCATAGAAGTTACTTCGTCCTTCAACCAGAGCTTTCTTTGAAGTTCCTGGGCAGCAATAGCAGCCATTTTAATTATCTGTTTATCAGTATCAGAGAGTGCATTCCAAGTTTTGGTGCTCATTAGAGTTATCTCTGGGACCATAGCATGTCCATCAAGTGAATAGAACTTTGCCACTTCGTAATGACTGGTTTCATAATAACTCGGGGGATTATTCTCTGCTCCATCGATTACTCCTGTTTGTAGTGCACTATAAACTTCTTCAAAGGCCATCGGTACAGGTTTCCCACCCATGGCTTCGACCATATCCATCATTACCGGACTCTTCTGGGTTCTGATTTTCATCCCTTTTAAATCTGCTGGAGAATTTATAGGTTTCTTAACTGTATAGAAACTTCTTGCACCGGAATCCATATAAGCAAGCCCTATAAATCCTGTGGGTTCTATTTCACTTAACATCGTCTGTCCAATCTCTCCTTCTAATACTTCCCACATATGTTCACGACTAGCAAAAATATAAGGTAGGGCAAAAACAGCCATTTTTGGATAAACTGATATTACAGGAGAAACTGAAACCCGGTTAATATCTATTACTCCCATCTGGGTCTGCTCAATAGTTTCTTTTTCTGATCCTAAGACTGCACCAGGATAAACATCAATTTTAATCCTTCCATTGGTCCACTTTTCCGTAAGTTTACCCATAAGATATAAACCTTGAACAGTTGAGTAATCTTCCTGATGATCACAGGCAGCTTTTAGAATTATTACATCACCTTTCTTCTCCATAGCTAATGTCGAACTTGAAATTACTACCAGAGTCAAAATCACTACCGAAAAAATAATTAATAATCTTTTCATTTTAATTTTTCTCCTTTTAATTAATTTTTAGTTGGCTATACATGAATTGCTCTTTTAGTAAGTCTTAATTTCTTGTACTATTAATATCTCTTTGACCTGACCTCTTCAGTAAAAAGAGATAAAATAATTCTCACTTTTTCCGAATGAGATAAAACAAATCATTATCTAAAAATATTTTTTAAATTACTTTAGTAGAAATAAAAGATAATAAAGTTATTTAATATTCTTAATTATTCTTCTAAATTAAAAATCTTAGCTTGATTTAAATACATTAAAGCCTTCATTGACTCCGTTCCACCATTATAGGACATCTGACCATCCGAAATTAGCTTTCCTAGTACTCTACATATTATTCTGTCAAAGACTTCAAATCTGCTTCCTTCAGATAAGATTTTTCTTCCATCACAGACAGGACCTCCACTTGTGGCAAGTAAAGAAGAGTTTACAGTATGTAATAAATATTGCTCCATCACATAAGGAGAATCATTTTGCCACCAAGGGAATCCAGAATGTACATTAGGAAAAGCCCTTTCCAACATTAGATTAGTATGAGCAAATATCTGATTCATGGGATATAAAATTAAATGGCCTTGGTTCTTATTTTCTCCACTAAAAAATCTTGATAACAGTGGCAATATGTTCTCGACAATATTCACATTTTCTGCTGAAATATCACCTCCTACATCTGTTCCCCATTTTTTAAATAGATATTCGTTAGCATTTCTGACCGCACCGTAATGTATTTGGGTAACCATTCCTTTCTCTTGATTCATAGCACAGAATTGGTGCATCATATAGGAAATAAATTCCTTAGTTTCTGGAGATTTGAGACTAAATTTTTCTCCCTTATTATAGGCCTGTTGAAAAATTCGCTCACTTCTTTCCTGACTAATTTTTAAACCATAAGGCTCTAATAAACCGTGGTCACTTGCCTTGGCTCCCATTTCAGCAAAATAAGAATGTCTTATTTTTAAAGCTTCCAAAAGACCTTTAAGAGTTGTTTCTTGTCCAGTTAATTGACAGATTTTCTCAACGTTCGATTTCCAATTATTATCAAAGATGTTGCAATAGGCATCTGGCCTGAAAGTAGGTAAAAAGATAATGCCATCTATATTTTTAGCTATCTGGTGATAGGCTAAATCATCTATCGGATCATCGGTGGTAAAAATAATCCTTGCTCTAATCTTTTTAAATATTGCTTGAGGTAGCATCTCTTCTTGTTTAAAACGTTCATTACTTATCTTCCATATCTTATCTGCAGTCTCTGCACTCAATAATTCCTCGATTCCAAACATCCTCTTTAAATCTAAATGTATCCATTGATGAACATGATTTCCCTCAAGATAAGGAAAAACTGCACACAAGGCTTTCCATTTATCATAATCTGAAATTTTAGGATCCCTGGCTAAAGCCTGAGAGAAACCGGGGAACTTTGCTGCCAATTGAATAATATAATGATCGCAATTTTTATATTCTTCTTTCGTCTCAAGAACTTCAGCTCTCCAAATATTAGGAAAAGGCTCATTTTCTACAATCTGCCTTAAATTATGGTGAGTATGAGTATCAATAATTCCTACCTCTTGCCTAAATGGGGCGGCAGTATCATGATATAACTTTATGCTTTCCGAGTTATCTAATAACCAATTTTTACCTAAAAAGCCATTTTTATCTTTCATAATTACTTCCTCCAAAAAATCAGGTAGAAACTTCCTATTTTATCTCACACTTTTACGTAATTTTTTCTTGTTCAATTAATATTATTTAATAAATTTTTAACAAGTGCACACCCTATTCTTTCAAATTCGCATATAAAAACCTTTTTATTTTAATTATTTTATAGATTTCATATTTAGATTGCAGAATCAAGTGGTATCTCAACTTCAGCTCCTTTGCGTTCTGCTGAAATGTAGGCAGCATAGAGAACACTTACTACATCACTCGCTGCTAGCATTCCCGACTTGGGTTCCTGCCCGGTGGCAATTGCTTTCATAAAGTCTTGAATCTCCTGAGGGTAACCAAACATTGAGTTTTCATCCGGTGAAGGATTAGACCAACCTTGTTTAGTGCCAATTTTCTCCATCACATAAACATCTGTAAATTGTTCTTCTTTGGGATTGTAGAGTTCCATCACATTGACAGGGCTTAGATTGCACTTAGCCCTATGATTATTGGCAAAAATTTCCAGCCAATTGTGCACACCTCCCATCACCAATTCTGAGGCAAAAATATCAGCAATCATATCATCATTGAAAATTACATGAAGATGACAGTAATCCTCGATATCCTCATAATCGGTTCTCAGGAAGCCCTTATCGATAAACCTTGGATTTCTGGTTATCTCATGAGTCCTGGCACTAACCGCCTTCGGGCGAATCGCCTTGCCATTACGTACAAAACCTTCTACCTGTTTCAGATAAAGTACAGCTGTTAAAGGGTGACAGCTCTTACCTACCATTGACCCTCCGCCTGAGAGTCTCCAGATCCCATAAGCCGGAGAAAGACTCCCTGAATGTGATTGGTCTCCTAAAGCCCATAGTATCTGTCCTTTAGTTTTAGTAATAATCTCAGCTTCCTTCTGAATTGCCGGTGCGTAAATCCAATTTTCTGCATAACAGATCTTTCTCTTACTCTTTAAAGCAGCTGTAATGATACGTCTAGCACTGTCAATCGCACCTTCTAACATCTTTTCCTTGGGAAATTTATTCCCCTTAAAGTTCTTATCTTCAGGGGGCGCAAAGTATCCGGTAAAGGGCTTTTCAACTACAATATGCTTTCCCGCTTCTAAAGATGCTATAGAAATTTCCTCATGAGCATATCCTGGAGTACAAACATCAACGACATCTATCTCAGGAAGCATTTCTTCAAGGGAATTAAAAGCTTTTATTCCCCGTTTTTGCGCAAAATCTTCACGATGTTCTTTGGTAAGCGAGGTAACTCCCACTACTTTTACATCTATACCAGTTACTTGTTGATAGGCGGTATAATGAAACTGGGCAGCAAAACCACTACCAACAATACCAATACGGATAGAGTTGTACATAATTATTAACCTCCTTAAGTTTGATCAAATAATCGAGAAATAATAAATATTAAGTTCCAAAAAATAATAATGATAAAATAATCTTTTGGGATTAATGATAAATTAATTTTATAAAATGTAAGGTCTCTCCCGCTACCTTCGTACAGCTTTATATATTTTGTTCTAATTTTAATGAGTATATCAATTCATTCTATTTATAAAATACTACATCTATTATTAAAAATCCTTCTTTTTCTGAAAAAAATGTTTATATTAAAAGAAAAGGCCCTTCTCTAAAATTTCCAAAAGGTTTTAATCGTTAAGAATTGTTGGAGGCTGGTAGACGATTTTAGCAACTTTTGTATGAAGGAGGAAATCGAAAAAGCATATCGAAAGTTAGAAGAGACAATTGGGATGTCTTAAGGATTTATAACCGTTAATCCTTCAAAATTTAAATAATATCTAAAATTAAGTATTTATAATATATTTATAAAAGAAAAAATTTTCTGCTGAAAAGATAGAAAAAGTTCCCGAATTATTGAGCTAGTACAACCGTCACCTGTTTTGCTAAAACTTATATTTCAAGACTTAATCCCATTGTATTGCTGTAAGATATTTTTAATTAGTGAGGAGTGGTTAGCATCCTTTTTCACATCTTGATTTTCGCGCGACCAATTTTAATAATTTCATCATCTTTTCTTTATCAATATCCTGTAATGAACGAAACTTAATATGTTTCATGGTTTTACCACTACCCTCAAACAACTTCTTTTCTTCTTCGGTTAGTCCGTTAATAGAAAATCCAAGATTCACGGAGTTTTTAAATGCACCAATGTAAAACTTGCCTTCATAGAATACGGGAACACCCCATTTCATCTCTTCTTTTGCACCAGGCAGTGTTTCTAAAATAAATCTTCGTAATTCCTGGCAAATTTCTTTTTGTGGTGATTTCTGTTTTTTTAATATAAT
>JABUBN010000216.1_pt1 | contig 16083 bp, 16 predicted proteins | sample 7240341 | NCBI WGS metagenome assembly JABUBN01 (sample SAMN07256345, study PRJNA390944) | subsurface metagenome | isolation source: Methane hydrate marine sediment | place: Pacific Ocean: Eastern North Pacific, ODP site | reverse complement strand
CCAATGAGGCAACTTTGGGAATTGATTTATTCTTAAAAACAATTGACTCCAATTGTAATAATACGTGGTATGTTTTCTTAAATCTTTTATAATAATTATTATAATTTTTAATCGGTTCTATATTCTTTAAATAAGCTTTATCTACCCCAGCATATTTTTCTCTCAAATTATTTTCAAGCTCGAGTTTGCATCTATCAAATTCTTCATGTTGATTAGGATTGCATACATTCTTCATTGCCAGTATACCTAATAATGCTTCCGGATAAACTTTCTTTATTTCATTTGATATAATTAACAATTCCAGACCTCCTAAACAAATTATCCCCTTCTAATCTCTGAATTTATAACGAAATCCGGCCAAAGGGAACGATTTAAATGATTGAGGAGTTAATTTGACAAACAATATGTAAAAATCTCCTATAATTGTTAATACGTTATAAGTTTTAAAAATCCTTCTTTTTCAAAAATAAAATTTATATAAAATGGACAAGCATTTACTTAAATTATTCATCAGTCTAAAAAAACAAAGTGCTTGATACTAATTTTTAAGTTACTAGTAATTATTTCACCGAAAAAAACAATCCGGTCCACCCAGTCATTTACCAGAAGATGATGAATTTTTTTTGGAAAAAGAGCATTCTTGGATTATTTTTGATATAATAAAGCATTATCATTGATGAGGAAGGAAGGTGTCGAAATGGATGCCATTTTTCAGTGGGGATTAGATTTTATTATCATGATTCAACAGATTGACACACCATTGCTGGATTCTTTTTTTCGAGCTATTACCTCACTTGGAGATGAATTATTTTATTTGCTTTTATTTCCCTTTCTTCTTTGGTGTGTTGACTTTTATTTAGGGATACGGGTCGGAATTATCTTTTTATTATCCGTTTATGCTAATAACGGATTAAAAGAGATATTCCAGCAGCCCCGCCCTTTTGATATTTTACCAGAAATTCAAAAGGTTCATGCCTACGGATATGGTTTTCCCAGCGGTCATGCCCAGTCTTCCCTGGTTGTCTGGGGGAGTATAGCTTATTGGAAAAAGCAAATCTGGATTCGTAATCTTTCTGTTTTATTGATTCTTTTGATTGGATTTTCCCGCATCTATCTTGGGGTCCATTTTCCCACCGATATCCTGGGAGGATGGTTATCTGGCGGACTCATTCTCGGTCTAAGTTATTTTATTTTTTTAAAGTTCAAACTCGATTTTATTCAAGGTAATATGATATTTAAAATAATTGGAATTACGCTACTTCCGCTTATCTTGTTACAAATTCAATCATCTCCGGATATTATCAGTTCGGTGGCTGCTCTGACCGGTATTGGCTATGGTCTGCTGTTTTTTTATTCTTTTATTGGAGGAATTCGACCGGGGAACTGGCTGCAACGGTTAATCAGTTTTCTGGTTGGGGTTATCGGAATAGGGATAATATATCTTGGATTAAAATTGATACTTCCTTCAGAGGGTCAATCTTTCTATCAATTGAGCCGATTTTTCCGTTATCTGTTATTGGGGGTATGGATCAGTTTTGGAGCACCCTGGCTATTTATCCGGATGGGATTATCCCGTCAAGTGGAGAAAAAATCCTGAAATGGAGAAAATGGGATGTGTCTATTTATTATTTATTTAACATACTGTTTGTTTTATGTCAAATGTGAAGACCTCTACCTTCGTATATTAAAACTAAATCTTAATTGAGGATTCTCTTTTTGAATTAATTCCCGTACTATTTTTGTAAATCCTTCTACAGTCATTAATGCATTCTCTTTTCATCCCTTATTAATATAATTTTCTTCTCTTTTAAAATATCTAAAATAAAAGAATTGCCTTCTTTTTTCTTCTTATTAAAATCTTCTTTTCCATAAATGTAAAAATGGGGACGGTTCTATTTTTGGCTGTTTTTTATCTTGTTAGAAAAAAATAGAACCGTCCCCATTAACCTTTGCTCAATGAATTGTCTTTGCCAAGCATCGTCTTTTTCTGATTTTTGATAGGAAAAATTGACTGAATAAGACTGAACAAACTGCTGCCCCATATAATATAATAACCCGTAACAGGTGTTAATTAATTTTTGCTAAATGTGAAATCATTTTATTCGATCTATGACTCTTAGGATTCTTTTAGAGATTTATTTGAAGATTTATGGTAGGAATATTGGAATGTATCTAACCATTTTTCCATTGGTCTATAATTATTAAAATAATAATTATCACATACATACCTTAAAATTAGAATTTTTAAGTTTTAAAACTAAAAATTATTTTTAAAGAAAAAGCAATAGCTAATTTTCTATGATTAAAAAGATTTTTTACATTTGAGGTTCCTCCCAATTATTTTTACTTTTAAACTTAATTTTTTACACTTAATACTTATATACAACAAAATTTAAAAATATCCTTCTTTTTTGGGAAAATAATTTGAGACCTTCAGGGTCAGGCCTCACAATTTAACATTTTTGTCAATTTACAAATTTATAATTTGATAATATTTTCAAAAATCCTCTTTTTTGTAAAGATTTACCAGGATAAAAATCATCTTTTACCATTCCAAAATACCCTCTTTTTTTTAAAAGAAATGATTAGGAATAAAGAAAGGTGTACTATTCTGATAATTTGTAAATCCATTACCAAATTTTTCTCTAACATTTTTTTCTTCTAATCTAATCCATGCAAGGTCAAAGACTATAAAAGCAGGAACAAAAATAACCAGGATAGAAATTGAACGGAGTATTATACCCATTCCTATTAATATAACAGTATACCCAAAAAACATGGGATTTCTGCTTTTAGCATAAATTCCAGTAGTAATTAGTTTATCCGGAGGGTTTAATTGAAATAAACGAGAAAGGAAAGAAGCAGACTTATAGTTTCGAGAAATTTTTACTCCTGATTTATGTTGAGCTGTACCAGCTCCTATATACCAATATAAGCCGTATACTACTACAAGAAATCCTATTCCATAAGCAAGTAAATTTGGGATATTTAATCTTCCGATTTGCACCTTAAATGAAAACCAAAACAAAAATATAGGGAAAATTACCCAGTAAAATATTATTGTAAGTAGGCTGGTCAATATTTTATAAACCTTCTCCATCTCCTTTCTTTTCGATTTAAGTTTCCCAAAGGCATATTTTCTTTATCTGCGACAGGGGACGGTTCTTTGTCGCACTTTAATCCTGAACAACATACTTCGATTAATGTGGCAGAGAACCACCCTCTGTCACATTTTCACAATCAAGTAGCCATAAAAAATATACACCCTCTGGCTTAAATCCATCCCGTATTACAAATCCTCTTGGTAACCGGAAGGTATGAAGAGCAATATAAATCTTGTGCTTTCTTTCAATGCTTTTCCATAAGTATTTAACAGGAATAACTTCAGCGGTTATTATTTTGCCACGCTCCAAATCCGGTAGACACTCAGAATTATACTCCCCTATCAATATCACCCCAGAACCAGTTTCATCTTTCACAGTAAGAGCACCATTAATAAAAGTACTCCCCTCTGAGATACAAGATTCTTCTATCAATGAAGTTTTTATCTCGCCTTTCACCTTTATTAAGTGTCCCTGATAAGTCTTAAAATGAGGAACCAGTTCGCCTAAAAGCATTATCTCACTTTGACTAATTTTTACTTCGATCTGTTGTGAGAAGAGCTCTTCTTGGTCTCTTGCCTTTATAGTTATAGTATGATAGCCCTCTTCTAGTGAAGTTGTATCCCATATAGCGATAGCAATATCCCAAAGACTACCTTTTTCAATTTTTATCGGAATAACATCACCGTGGTTGATCTGATATCTTACTTCTTGAAGAGGAGGATACTCAGTATAGACCTGGGCTGTTACTATTGTCTCTCCATATATTAAAGGTTCTGGCGAGGTAATATTTATCTGCCTATCTGCACCAATCTCCTTATAGAAGCTAAAAATATTATTTCCTTCTATCTGTACAATGCGATAGCCACAAGGGCTTCCATCCATACAGTCACCACGCCACCACTCCCCACACAGAGCACCGGTAACCTGTTCCGGGATGCCTTGACTATCTACCAATATATCCATATGCCAGTGACCTGAGAACATTTTTGTTGAATGCTGATTCAGCAGGTTTAGGACTTCAGTGCGATTTTCCCATGACATAGTCGGCTCATGAAAAAACACTAATAGTGGCTTCCCTTCTCTGTAAGATAAATTCTTTCGCAGCCATTCAGCTTGATAATCTGGTATCTTATAAAATTGATTACCATCTAAAAATTCATTTGGATCTAAAACGATACAGTGATATGAACCCCAATCAAAAGAATAGTAGGCAGGTCCGAAATAATCTCGATACATTTCTTTATTATATCCCGGTTCGTTGCTAATATCCTTCTTATAATGTATTCCTACAACATCATGATTTCCCACCATATTAAATACCGGCACATCTAAATTTTTTATTGAATCAGAATAAATGTCGTACCATCTTTTAGCCTGTGAAATCGTCGCGGACTCAGCCGCTAATACTAAATCACCTGTAGCAATTACAAAGGCAGGATTTATTTTATTAATCTCTCTTAATGCTTTCTCAAAAAATACCCTGTGCTCCTCAAGGGCATCTAAATGTATATCTGTTATTTGGACAAAGGTAAATTGACTTGAATCTTTATCAGGTGCAAAACTTAAACCAAAGTGAAGATTATCTTCCAGTAAGTTTTTATACCAGGGAGTAGTAGATATATAATTAGGGGGTGTAGTTATGAAAATGAAATAACCTTCTCGGGGAAGGAGATAACTTCCAGTTTCATCTGTAATAGTTGCGGTTAATCCATTAGAAACAAGTATGTCAGGTAAACCTATTTCTCCTATATCCTGTATCCCATTTACATTGCGGTCTTCAAACACTATTCCTTTGACTTGGGAGATATCCTTAGATATGGGTGGTACAGGTACAATGTCAGGTTGTATAGGGCTAAGAATACAACCTTCTTCTACTTCTGATTTCTTCATCTGTGGTTCAGTAGTTACCCGAATAGTATTCTCTTCTGCATCTATTATTCTATAAATTGTTGCCCAGACTGAAAAATTTCCACATAAAAAAACTAAACTTAAAATAATAATTGACATTACCAAGAGAGAGGTTTTTCTCATAATATTATCCTCCCTAACAAATACATCTTTAGGAGCATGATTACTCAATGAATTACCTTTGCCGAGAATCGTCTTTTTCTGATTTTTGATAGGAAAAATTGACTGAATAAGACTGAACAAACTGCTGCCCCATATAATAATCTATAATGAGTGTTAATTAATATTTACTAAATGTGAAACTTTTATTAGGTCTATAATTCTTAGGATTTTTCTTGTAGATTTATTTGGAAATTAATGGTGGGAATATTGGAATATATCCAACCGCTTTACCGTTGGTCTATAATTATTAAAATAATAATTATCTCATACATACTTTAAAATTAGAATTTTTAAGCTTTTTTTAAAACTAAAAAATATTTTTAAAGAAAAAGGCAATAGACAATCTATTCATGATTAAAAAGATTTCTTATATTTTAGATTTCTCCTCATTACTTTTAAACTTGATTTTTACACTTAATACTTATATACGACAAAATTTAAAAAAATCCTTCTTTTTTAGAAAAATAATTAAATAGAGACGAGATTGCTTTCCCTCAAAGAACCGTTCCCTGACAAGATTTGCATAGATATTCAACTAAATTATCCAGATTGCAGCTTAAGAGGATAATATATTTGTCCCCTGCCCCGGCATAAAGAATAAGCTTGTCTTTTCTCACGATTGCCCCTACCGGAAAAACTACTGCCGGTACATCTACCGGATATTGCTCATCACCATACAATTCATAAGGAGCTGAAGGAATATAAATTGGATGTCTGGTTCGACAAAGAACTTTCTCTGGATTTTCCAGGTCTAACAGGGCAGCACATATCGAATATCCTCTTTTAATCTTTTCAGATAATCCATACTCATTGCAAATATCCTCCTCTATCTCACCAACACCATGATAAATAAGTAACCATCCCCTGTCGGTCTTGATTAGAGGAGTGCTGGGGCCAATTTTCTCCTTTTCATAGGATAAATAACCCGCCTCTAAAAGAAGATTCTGCTGACGTTGCTCATAGATATTTTCCCATTCTTTTTTATATTTATCAGGATTTAATAATTGTTCTATACCGGCTTCAAGATAAGCCAGATGAATATTAGGATGGAAACGCAAAAGTATATAGTGTCGACCATCTATCGGTTCAGAAAAAGGGATGGCATTACGCGAATCAAAGGATTCCACCAGGCCATGATAAGAAATATTTACGAAATCTTCTGTGGAGTAAATAGCAATTCGGTCGGCATTCTCGCCTTTGAAGGGAGGTTTAATTTTTCCACATCCGACTAATAAAAATCTATGGTCATATTTAATAATCCTTAGGTCCTCTATTCCATAAGTAAAGTCCTGGTGGTCAGTACCATCGCCCCGGATTACCACATTTTGAAATCGAGTGAAATTAATTCCATCATCACTCACCAAAGGCAAGACCTCAGAAATATAATTTTCTAGGTAAAAGCGATCGATACCGAGTTTTTCATCAAAGAATTTACCTTTCCGATATCCTTGGTGGCATCTTGGTAATAAGATAACCTTATCCTGGAAAATTTCAGCTCCCGCATTAAAAACAGCCCCAATTTTTAGCGTATCATCTTCTTTCCAGAATAACCCCAGGCCTTGAGGTTTTACAATAGGATTGTCTTTAAAAGAATCCATCTTGAAGATAGTATCTCCGGAGTCCAGCAAAATGATTTTACCATCGCCTAATTTTTGAATAGTTTGATTAAATGAGGATATCATCTTCTCCTCCTTTCTCGAGTTTCTCTTAACTCTTTAAATAATTTAATAAATCTCTCGGCAATTCTTTACGCTTCATAGTCCTTTAAAAAATCCTTTATTATATTGAGGTCAAATTTACCCTGGAACAGCTCAACAAGTTTAATTTTCATATCTTCGAAGTCGCGATATTTTATAACTTCATTTCCATGTAACTCTACATAGTTTGACTGATGAAACAGTATGGGACATCCAGAACCTAAAAGTTGGCAGACCGAACTGGACACCACTGCTGGATACTTTTGGGAGGACTCCCTGTGAATGAGTAAAACATCTGAAGCATACAGATAGTCATATAACTCATCTAAAGGGAGAGCCTTTACTTTAAGGTCTATAAAATTATATTTCTTCTTCGCCTGATATAACTCATCCAGTTCACTTTGGGGATTGGCAATAACTACATATCGGAGAGGATATTCTTGGGTTAATTCATTTAGGTAAGGTAAAGCTGATATAATATCTTTTGACCTGAAGCCAAAGGAGAATACAATTTTTTCATCCTGGGGCAATCTTAACTTTCTTCTGACTTCTTTTTTATTCCCCGGCATGAGAGGGTGATAAGGATAAGATATCATATGAATCCTTTCAGCAGGGAAAGATTTAACCAGATAATCTTTGTATCGCTGGTCAAAACAGACAATAGCATCCCAGTCAAATTGTTAATAAAGGGGATCCTCCGGGGCTTTACCCTCATGGACGACCTGGACAGTAACTGCGTCTTTCTTAATCCGGGGAAAGACCTCAAGTAGTTTTTTGGCAGGTAATCTCTCTACATTTTGAGCGACAAAGATTTCATATTCTTCATTTAAAAGCGGAAAAGGATCAAAGTAAGTCGCCCGAGCAAATGGTATAACTTCATCAACCTTAAAATGTCTGATTACAAAATCCTCATCTTCTTGAAAGGTTGGACGGGCATCAGGATGTTTCTGGGCAGAAAATATTCTAAGTTGGTGGCCTAATTTCACCCAGGCTCGACCCAACAATTCCGCATGAATGGAAGGACCATTAGCGGCATTCCAAAGACACATCATTCCGATTTTCATCTTATTCCCTCCTTACAATTTATATTTCATATCTTCAGAGGAGTTTTTTGATTAATTTGTTTAAGGTTCGTTTGTCATGACGAATAATAAATTGGGTGGGCAAAGATTAGATTTTTATTACATTTAATATATATATTCTACAAAAATATTAAAAATCCTCTTTTTTAACTCATGACCTTCAGAGTCAGGGTTCACAACTTCATATTTTTATCAATATCTATACTCGATTTGAACATGAAGTCATCTTCCTCCAACCCTCCTATCTTTTTTCAAATATTTTTATCAATCCTTGCAGCAAACACAGATTTAGAAACTTGGTCAAGTGTTTATAGTGTTTTCATGATTGTCTTTGCCCAATCCGCAGCTCGTTCAAGTTCACCGTCTTTCAGTGGGCCTTCAGAAGCTTTTACGAAAAATCCTTCAGGTGGAATTACTAGACTCCCTTCTTTTTTCTCGAGTTTATATGCTATGGGTTTAGAAGCATATCCAAACAGTTTCACTAATATATTCAGAAAACGAGAATTAACATCGACTGTGGAAATCCTGGTATCAAATGCAGCTACCTTGACACCTTTGAGAACATTTAAAGGTATCTTGTTTAAAAAATTCATAATGGCTTTTGTGGGTCTAAATGCCCGGGTAGGGGAGCCAACAATTAATAACTTCAATCCAATTAATTGTTCAGGCTTCACCTCACTTACCCGTAATGTTTCAACATTTTCTTTAGAACCAAGAGAATTTTCGATTGCTTGAGCTATTTTCTCTGTATTGCCAAAGAAAGAATCATATACTATCAAAGTCTTCATTAGTTTTACTACCTCCTTTGGTGTTAAAATTATACCAAATAAGTTACTCAATTACTGAGCAAACATGTCCCTATTTATTTAATATTTTCAAAAAATGGGAACTGTTGTTCCTAAAGGACAATAAACAAAATACAATTAATAAATAAACTCAAATAACTTGTTAGCTAAATCAACATTTAATCTTTTAAGAATTCTGTATTCATCTAAAGCTGAATTTTTATCTCCAATTTGAAGATAAGCAACACTTAAATTGTAGTGGGCTGTAGCATAATCAGGATCAATACGGATTGCCTGTTTAAAGGCTTCTATTGCGCCTTCATGGAAATGTAGTTGGCCATAAGCAGCACCCAAATTGTAGTAAGCCATAGCATAATCAGGATCAATACGGATTGCCTGTTTAAAAGCTTCTATTTCTTCTTTATTGAAACTAAGTTGGCCATAAGTAACACCTAAATTGCAATGGGTCTTAGCATAATCAGGATCAATATGGATTGCCTGTTTAAAAGCTTCTATTGCGTCTTTGTGGAAACCAAGTTTGTAATAAGCAATACCTAAATTGTAGTGTCCAATTGCATCATCAGGATTGATACAGATCGCCTGTATGTAAACTTCTATTTCTTTGGTGTGAGCTCTAAGCATTCCATAGCAAAATCCAATTTGTAAATATGCCCGGGCTTTTAATGATGATATATTTGTTTTAATTGCTATCTCAAAATAAGGCAATGCCTTCTCATACTCTCTCTTATCGGTAAGATATAACGCTTTACCGTAAGCTTCATAAGCATAGTCAAAATCTTTTTTGTCTTTTTCTTCCTGCTCAAATAATTCTTCGCCAACAGATGTTTTCTTATCTCCTGCCAAGTCAAGGCTTGCTATTCTTTCACCAGGAATAGCAAAATTTAAGTTCCACCCTTCTATCATTTGAAAGGTAGCTATTCCGATAACTTCTCCATTCATATTTAAGACCGGGCTACCACTTGAACCAGGTGATATAGGGGCGGTAATTTGAATAGTCTTTCCATAGTTAAAAATTTCTCTTACAGAAAAGACAATTCCATCACTAACTCTGTATTCCAGTTCTAATGGATTATCGTATACTATTATTCTTTCCCCTATTTCTGGGATAGTCTCACTTAAAGATAGGGGTAGTACATATTCAGAGGGAATATCAACTGAAAGACGGATGATATCATTTTGCTCATCCCCTGCTATAATATAGGTAACAGGATAAGTTTTTCCATCTGAGGTCTTTATCTCGGCAGAGCTTGCTCCATAAAGCAGGTGATAATTAGTAATAATGTCACCACTCTGGCTTATAAAAAAACCACTGCCCAGTTGTAAAAAATCCCCTTTATCATCATAAGCAAAAACAATAACCACAGATGGTTTGATTCTTTTAATAAGAGAAGGCAGATTTTCAGTTGATTCTTCTTTTTGTTTAGGCAAGGAAGGCAAGGTGGGGTCACTCGCAGGCACTTGAATTGCTTTACCCTCTTTAACCTTTTTTAAAAGTTCCAGAGAAAAACCATTTTTATAGACCTCTTTGGCGTAATATTCCTGCTCTTCTTCTGGTAATTTTTCTAACAAATCAATAAATTCTTTTTCATATGAGTCAAGATCCTCAAGAGAGGAAAGATATAAGATAAATGCTGAGAGAAACTTATCTTTGATATAATCTTTCACATTGATTGTTTGAGAAGAGCTAACAATTAAACTTAAACAAAAAATACTGATAATAATTGTAACTAACAGCAAACAAGTTATGTTTTTTTTCATTATATTATCCCTTCCTATTGTAAATTTTCTTAGATTCAAGCTTCACAAGTTTATTTTTTTTAATTGAAATTAATATTATTTATAATTATACCACGTGGCTGCGACTACAGTATGGTAACAATTAGGAAAATAATTTGAAAAAAATATGAAAAAATTATGATTTTTTTAAGTTATTTAAGAAAAACTATGATTTTATGTAGAAACAATCTGCTATTTATATACTACATTAATTTCCAAAAGTCCTTCTTTTTTTGAAGAAAATTATTGTTTTTACCAGCCATCGGTAGTATCCAGATTCTATACATCCGAAAGGTTAATTTGTTCCCTAGAATTTTAATTATACGGATTAGGGACAGTTAAATACTGATTATGACATCTTATTTGTGCTCATAACTTTGTCCTTGTATCAGAACGCTCATCTTCAACAATCATTCCACTGTGGAAAATGCCTTCCATTGCTCGTTTTCGCCAAGTAATAGTGGAATCATAGTATTTAGTTTCAGTATCTATTTTAGAGATTAAAACTCCTGTGATATTCTTTTTCAGCTTACCTGTGATGACACCATCAGGGCGAACAAAAAAACTTGACCAACAGCTTTGTATTGCGCATGAAGTCGGACAGCTTATCCACATATAATTGTTTGCCGCTGCCATGTGCATTGCAGCAGGCATAGTTATTTCAGGAAGAGTAGAGCCATTGTTGAAATTCCATAGTTCTCCACCTACATAATCTTGCATTTCTTTATAACGTAGTTTATTGATATTTCCTGTATGGTAGGAATGAAAAATAAGCTGTACCTCTCTTTTTTTGTATTCTCGATACAATTCAGGATATCTATACTCATGACAAACGAGTGTTCCACATTTAATGCCGTTTATTTCAAATACAACAAAATGATTGCCGGGGGTATAATATGCTAAATCACCGGTATTGCTTTGAGCGTCACCTGCACAAAACCTTTTATCATACCTATCAATAATTTTGCCTTTATTATTTATAATATACAGGCTACTATGCGGTTTATTGCCATTACTTAGTTTGTGAGTTGAACCCAATACAATCCAAACATCTTGTTCTTTTGCTAAATCCAATACTTTCTTAGCATAGTGCAAAAGCGTGTCCCAATCATAATCATCATATGATGCAAAGTCTGTCCCTGCGTATCCCGAAAGACATGTTTCTGGAAAATGAACAACATGCGCATTCTTACGTTTAGCTTCTTTGACTTGCTTTCCAATATAATCATAGTTTTTCTTTATGTCCACACTAATCGGAAATTGGCAAGTGGCAATTGTAAGTTTCATATTTAATCATCCCTTTTAAGTATTTTTCAGCTTCTTCTAATAAACAATAGTCTTATATAAAACCTAGCTGGCACTATCATATAACGGAATCGGACTATACGAAGTCGGTGATAACCGATTTGGGTGAACGGAGTGAGCCGTATAGCCCGTGTTATATGGTTCCGAGCCCCACTGTATTCTTTATTTACCTCTTTTTCGCAATCTTTCTTGAACCGCTTTACTCATTAACTCCCGGATTGCATCAGAAGCAATCCACTTTGCACTTCTTGAATCCATTTTTTGAATCTCTTTTGCAGTTTCAATTGCCTTCTCATTCAAATTTAAATTCTGTTTACCAATATTCCTTAAGGCCCAATTGACCGCCTTTTTAACATAGTTTCTATCGTCATCCGCCTGCAGTTTTATCGCTGGCAGGAAGACCAAAAACTTTTTATCCGGCGATTCCTTTTCATACCATGCCAGGCAGGCCATCAAGGCGAAGCCAGCTCGCTTTTCAAATTCTCTTTCGCGATTCGTCCACTCTATGGCCTTCTCCCATGCCAGGGGTGTCTTATCAAACAAATTCATGCAACACTGATCACATACATCCCATGAATCAAAATCCCTTATCCAGGCATTCATTTGGTTTTTTGTCACCTGATTCGCTTGGTCAATCATACTCGCCAGTATACGCGCTTCGTGAATACCTGAATCCCAAAGTTGTTGAGCAAGAGAGTGGTCCCTTCCGATTTCTTTGGCTATTTTCCTCAAGTTTGGAATAGAAACTCCGTAAGTATTTTCCGGACTAATACCAAACCGCGCCATGCCCTCTACTGCCCTGGGATTAGATAAGACCTTTAATTTTTTAAGGATGTTTTCATATTTCATTTTTTTACCTTTTTAGGTTCTTTCTTTTAATGGTTGCCGCAATTAAGAATTGTGCTTTATTAAATTCAACCACTTCTGGAGTTTTTTGCCGTGTAATAAGTTTTGTATTCCTTCATCAGATATAATTTTGTTGTTGCCGTATTTTTATTACCTTCTTATTTTACTTAAATTAAATTTGAATATATAAAATTTCCTCATAAAGGCGGGGCAAGGTGCGAACCACCGCAGAGTTGCTCGTCAACCACGAGTCATATGGCGTATAATGCTATGGTAAACAAGGTAACAAAAATTATTGCTAAACTCCAATACAAAGGCTTGTCGCATTTTAACTTCTTGGCTTGGCCTCTTGTAATAATATAAACTATAAATAAATAGACAGGGCCGTTTGATATTAAAAGGTCAACTTGAACGTGAAGGACATTTTTGAATATGATTGCAGTGCCAAGCAAACAAGCTGTAGTTACTAAAGCTACTTTTACTTCATCGGCTAGTTTCTTAATCATGGCTGAATCTCCTTTATTTAAAAATTTTATACGGGAACTATAATTGCCTAAGGATGAGGAATAATTGCAAAAATAGTAAGCTCACCTTTGCGCGGACCATAATAGAAGAAAACTCTATATGCTGCTGAAGTACTCTGTTCAGCATAAGCTTCAAAAACCTTTTCGCCATTTGGTCCTTGAAGTGAATAGTATATATGGGTTTGTAAGCCAGGATGCTTGGGATTTTGGGTTAAAAATTTGACAGTTTTTATAACTGCTTTATATTGCTTTTTCTTCCCGGAATTTTCTTTTAGATTTTTCAGTACTTTTTTAGCAGTATGAGTAAAATTTAATATAAATTTCATAAATCTTCCAGAAATTCTTCCAGATTTTCTACCTTTTCGGTCTTTTCTCCTTTTGCTTCAGCTAATCCCTGACGAATTGACTTTAAGACTTGAGGGCTTTGATAAATCCATGCTTCTCTGATGGGAATAGATACCATAGGTCTTAGCAAAATATCACCTTCTTCGTTAAAGAAAATCTGAAACTTATCCGCTTCAGTCTGAGTACTAATTAATTTCGTAATTTTTTCACCTATGGTTATTCTATTTTTAGAATCAATGGTTCTTGTACCTGCAGATACAAATTTTCCACCAATATGATTAATGAACTCTTTTTTCTTAATTTTCATTTTACTCACCTCTTCATACAATATAATCTATAGTGGGAAATATGTCAAGTGGGAATGTGGGAATTATTGACATAATACAAATTAAATTTAATTTTTATTACTAGCTTATAAAAAATATATTAAAAGCATTTCTAAAAGGTAATCGTAAAGGTCTGGCCATACCTAGATATTTGCATCTATTATGGAAATAGAGATTGCCACGCTTTCTTCGGAAGCTCGCAATTACGGAGGGATGGATTCCCTCGTGCACGGGAATGACATATGGAGAAATCGGAATTACCTTAGGGAAACAAGGTTTCACGGGGCAGGCAGAAAAGAGAATTAAAATAACATGTAAAATAAAAGGAAGATACAAGGAAAGTATAAAGTAAAAGATGGCTTTGAGGTAAATATTCTGGTCGGGCAAACAGAACGATTTTCGAACTTTTTGTATGAGTGATGAGACTGAAAAGGTGTATCGGAAGTTAGAAGAAGTAATTAGTGCTTGATATTATTATTGATTATTAAACTCCTTACAAAAAGTTAGAAAAAGCTACCGAATTATTGAGCTGGTACACCTTCCTGATTTATCTATTAATGCTATTATTTATTTTGTCCACTTGTCTTGTCCTGTTATATTAATTCCAATTCCAGAAATAAGTTATGTCAAATGTTGACAGGCTGACCCCTTTATTGCCTTCAACTTTTTAAAGACCGTTCACAAAATCTGTTATGCCATCCCATGTCCAGTTGATTTTTTTTATACCAATGAGTTCTAGAGGGGCATCCATCACGTAACAGCCCGACATGTATATACCAAGGATGGGAATACGCTCTTGTTTGGCACAATTAATTTCCCATAGTGCACCATCAGCCCTCTTGAGGTTTTTTGTAATCAACACAACAAAACCATCACAACTTTTAATTTTTATTCTGCAACGTGTTTTCCATAAATCACTCCAGGGTTCTTTGACTGACATGTCAACAAGTTCATAAGGAACTCTTTGATTTCGAGCCTGGCCAATAAATAGATCACGCATTCTCTCATCTTCTATTGCAAAACTTGTAAATATTCGTTTCCCAGCCATTTTTTATCTCCTTTCTTTTTTTACACAAAGTACGTAAAATATATTTTATAACTAAAATAAATAATTTCTAATAATACAACTAAAAAAATAAAAATTCTAAAACGCTTAACTACTGTGACCTCTGTATCCGTATTTGATTCGTATCCAATCTCTTCCTTTAAAATCTTCCACTCATGCTCAAACATATTTGTACGCAACTGTTTTTCAATTTGATCGATTATAACAAATTTACCCGTATTAAGTTTTCCATATGAGCAAATAAGTTTTTCCCAAAGGAAGGTTATTAAAAAAAGCCATAGCGCCAAGCAAAAACATTCCAAGGATTCCAACTAAAGAAAATTCAAATGACTTCCCAAGTACAAGGGATATTGAGAGTATTGAAGATGTAATAGTAAAGAATAAATTATTTACCTTTAATCTTTGCTCGGTAACCTTTTCGGTTGAACCAACCATTATTTTGTATTGCTCAAGCAGTAATTGGCGATCGTCTTCAAATATTTTCTTTGTATATCTGAAACATTGCTTTGGTGTTTCAAAGACCTGGAAACCCTGACAAAAGAGAACACTGTCCTCTAATGCGCTTTTTAATTTAATGCCTACAATACGCTTATTAAGCTGTTTGGATTTCGCATACTCCCATTTAAGCGCTTCGTTCTCAAAAGTATCGGCGCCAACGATAAAAAGAACAAAATCAACTTCCCGAAGCTTTTTTTCTACTCTTCCTTTCCAATTACTAGAGTGCTCTGTCTCTTTGAGTATAGCGATTGTATTTTCAGATTCCTTCATCAACTCTCCTAAAAGCTGTTCGGATTCTCTTGAATCAGTTTTTTTATTGCAAACAAATATTTTCATAATTTATACCATAGTGTTATTCGTTAATTTTTTTTCTTTGAAGTGCTAAAAATTATCCTACATATTCTATACTATTAAATCCAAACATATCATTCTATGTCATAAAAAACAATCTATCGAATTATTGAGCTAGTATGAAAATCTTAGGAGCTAGATTTCAACATTAGACATAATGGAAATATAGCAATTATTTAAATAATGATAAGAACAAAAAAAAGACAGAATAAAAAAATAAGGATATTACTTTCTTACTCTGTCTTTCTACCTGAAAGATTCTTCCTTTGTAATTAGGAAACATTTTT
>JABUBN010000215.1_pt1 | contig 16103 bp, 12 predicted proteins | sample 7240341 | NCBI WGS metagenome assembly JABUBN01 (sample SAMN07256345, study PRJNA390944) | subsurface metagenome | isolation source: Methane hydrate marine sediment | place: Pacific Ocean: Eastern North Pacific, ODP site | reverse complement strand
AACGCGAATTGATTGCTATAAGAGGCATATCCGGGCAGGGCAATCTTAAACACAGGGAAGAAGAGAGCTATTGCTGCCAATAAATCAACCACACCGTTGCTTAATAGAATAATCCGGATGAATGAGATTTTCTTCTTTGTTTCCATGAATCTGTTTCACCCCTCTGGGTATATTAAATAAATAATATTACTTCAATCGAATGATTGACTTCGGCAAATAATGCCTGATAGCACTTATAACAATAATTCAATTCATAGGATCAGATCTTGATTTATTAGTTTTTTTTCTTCATTTTTAATTCTTTTGCTTTTGATTATCTTGCTACCTTTATTATAATGCAGCCTAGCAAATGGGGGGGAATGTGTAAAATCTGTGGGAAAATATCTTCTTGAAAGCCTTATATAATAAGGGTTTCAAGAGAATAATGCGAGAATTGCTTGTATGAGCAAATTTTGCCTTAACTGATACTTTACCCCTCAAAAAGGGTACTTTTTTAACTAAAATTCCATCATCTCAAAATCTGAAAATGGCTATTTATAAGGGTTTCTTAATTTGAGGGAGGTAAAAATAGGCTAAAAACGGGGGTCGTAATTGTAAATTTTTCGAAAATTGGAGTGCGTTTAAAGGCACTCTCCGTGCGTTTTTAGGGCATGCCTGAAGAGGGCCTAAAAGCCCTGTAAATAAAGGGTTTCAAAGAAGTAAATGGGAACGGAGAACCATCCCCTGTTCTATCTTCTATTTTTTAGAGTATTTTTTTGTTTATTAATATTATGTTAATTCTAGTAATTTTTGAAATTATCTTTAGGTTCGAATCCTACCCGGCTCCCCGGGTTGCTGTCTGAAAGCGTGCTTTTATGGGATAAAATTAGGATTCATATATACAGAATAAAGCACGGAAAATTAAGAATAGTGTATTCAAATTCTGATATATAAAAAGCCCTTCAGCAAAGGCCAAAGGACATAAAATTTCCAGGCTCCACAGACAGGACGACTTTCGCAACTTTTGCATGCATGAAGAAACAGAAAAAGTGTATCGGAAGTTAGAGGAAATAATTAAGATCTATTAGAAATTCTATTATTTTACGCTCTCAAAAATATTTTAGGTTTCAAATATTCTATTTATTTCCTTAAACATTTTCTTCATAATATCTACATATTCATCTTCTAATTCTCCAAACTTATTACAAATTGAAGTTTTTTTAACTCCCCTCTTTTTTATTACATCTTCTGTTGGTATTTTAAAAAAATTGTAATCTTTGAATTGTTCAGTTAAATCATTATAAATACTTTGAGTTTTATTATCAGAATCTAAAATGCCCACTACCTTTTTATATCCTAAATCTTTTAATATTTTAGCAATAAGTTTCATTTTTTTTGCTCCGCCAACTCCCCATCCAAAAAAATCTCCTTTTAGAGATATCCCTAATTTATTTTGCATTTTTTCGTAACAATACACATCATCTCGCCCCTCAACAAGAATGACTTTATCTTGTAAAAAGAAAACTTCCTTCGCATTTAGCCCTAAAACAGGTAAATTGTATAAATCATTTTTACAATTGTAAATCTTTTCTATAGATTCTTTTTTTAATTGGTATATTTTAATCAAATCATTTTCTTTCACTGTTCTAAATAATCTTGCGTCATTTTTTAAATATTCAAAATCGATAAAATAGGGTGAATGAGTCGTTATTACTATTTGCCGATCTTTAGCATATTCTGCTAAATATTTTAATACTCTTTTTTGTAAAGAAGGATGTAGTGATAATTCTGGTTCATCAATTACTATTGTTTGTTGGATATCTGAATCGTATAAAGCATCCACGATAAAAAAAATATTTATTATTCCGTCTCCTAAACCATCACTGGTATGAACAAAACCATTATAATCAAACTTTAAATAATAATTATTATTGTTACCTCCTGGACTTAGTTCTATATTCCAATTAGGTAAAGTAAATAAAATCTTTATAAGATCAGAATTAAATATTTCTTTATTTTTTTGCCATTTAAAAATTCTTACACTAAAACGATCAATTATATCACCTCTAACACTTGGAAATCGCCTATTAGAAATAAATTGTGCTCTACTTTCTTTTGTTGATCGTGCAAAACCGTCTATTTGCGGAGCGAATCTTCTTCTTGAGGGAAGTACATAAATTAGAAAATAATTTGATTTTTCATCCGCTTCAATCCACTCGGTTTCACTTCCTCCATCATTAATAGTTTTGAGTTCTGTTATTCTTCCATTTCTACGTTTGATTTTAAATAATAATTTATAGTTAGTATTTTTATTTCTTTGTAGTTCATTAAAACTTGGGGTCGTGCTTTTGGCAAGTGCTTGAAAACCCTCAACTATAGTTGATTTTCCAGAATTATTTGGTCCAGCAATAATAGTTAATCCACTACCTAATTTTCCATTGGGTTTTGCTAAGTCAACATGTGTTTTTACTCCAAAACCTCTGTAGCCTTCAATTTCAAACCAATCAATTTCATTTCTACCAACAACTAAAGAACAAGAAATGGATGTTTGCATTTTATTCCTCCTAACCATTAATGATCTTCTGATTTATTATAAGGAAGGTATGTCTTAGCCGATTGATTAAAAAACCATATTTTCAAAGAAAAACTGTAGGAAATATAAAATTAATTAGCTTATCAAACTTAGTATATATTTTTCTTTAATAATTAACATATTGGCTAAACGAGGTCTGATTAAATCTAAATCTATTTTTTATTTCCTTTCCAACAAATTGTATTATCAAACTGCCTTAATCTGTTCTTTATACCCTTTAATCCAATCAGAAAATTTCATATTTTGCCTCATTTTAAATATTTTCCTCTTTGTGAGTTATATAAATTATTTTATTCTCTTTCCTTTTAAATAATCCTGATAATTCTTGTATGAAATAGTCTTTTTTTCTCCGTAAATATCAAAAAAAGGCTGTAGAAAATTCTTTTTGTTTAATCTGTTTTTTTTCCATTCACCTTGTAAAATGCAATCAGGATTTACGATTGAAACTTTTTTTACCTTTTTACTTGTTTTACTTAAAAGCCAGTTAGAATAAAAATCAGTAGGTGGCAATCTGTATCCCCAGATCACTATCTCTTCTGCAGATTCTAATTGGATAGATGCTAATGTCCATATTTTCTCTATAAAAGGATATTTTTTATATTGTTTATTGATGATAGGTGGGATTATCAATCTATTTAAACGCTTAAAACATCTTCCACATCTATCATATTCAGTAATTATTACTTTATTATTGGTCCAACAATTACTATTTGGACAATACTTCCAATTGATTGAGCCATGTAGCTTTAAATAAAAACTCTTTTCTGATAATTCTTTTGAATCAAATGTTCTATTAAAGGTTATTGCATCCATTTCATCAAGAATTAAACTCTGTGTATTTATGTATTGTTCTTTCTGCTTAATTATTCTGTCTAATAGTAGATCCCAATTAAATGTAATGACAGTATCATCGCCATGAATATTTTCTACAAAATCATTATAATCTCCTCTTTCTACTTTATATTGCATCGACAATTTATTAAATAAATTATATATTATCTCTAAAAGTCTTTTCCTGTATATTTGATATATTTCTTTATCTTCAGAATTTTCAATCTCAATATCTATAAACGTCATGAGTCTTTCAATGTCTATCTCACTTTTTTCATTAAAATTCTTAGGGTCAGGTCTTGAAATGACACATTTTATCTTCTCGTTTTGATTTTTTTAATCGCCTTGTTCAATCGTAAAAAAGTTAGAATAAATTACAAAAAATATCAAGTTAGGAAAATTTCAACAACATATAAATTTTTAATATTATTTTTTTAGATTTTTACATAGGAAAAGTAAGCACCGGTTTTAATTGGAATTTGAATATAGTTAATCAAGGTAAGAATAATTGGACTGCACCCCTCCAACTGGACACATTTAAAGAAAAATAAGACTTGTTATATAATAAAATAACAAGCAAGAGGAATAAAGGAGGGGTATAAGTTAATGGGTAATAAAAAGAGGAAACACTCCCAGGAATTCAAAGAAGAAATAGTACAAAGAGCCCTAAGCGGTAAAAGGGTCCTGGCATTGGGAAAAGAGAATAACATTTCTCCTGGACTTATCAACCACTGGAAGAGACAATATTTAGATGGAGATTTAAGTGGTAATAATAATCAAGAAATAAAAAAATTAGAGACACAGGTAGGAAAACTTGAGCAGATGATCGGTAAACTTACCATGGAAAACTACATTTTAAAAAAAGAGAAAGAATACATACTACAAAGGAAAAAAGAAGATTCATCTATCATCACCGGTCCTTATTTGAATCGATCAAAGAAGGCTGCAGATTAATGGGTTTAAAAAGATCCACTCTTTACTACCAACCAAAAGGTAATCTTGATAAAAAGATAAGAGAAACAAATATTAAAAAAAAGATAAAGGATATTTCCTATAAACATCCCTATTACGGTTACAGGAGAATAACTGCTTCCCTAAGAAGAGATAAGGTAATAGTAAATCATAAGAAGGTATTAAAGATGATGAAGGAATTAGGTATACAAGGTAGGATAAAACGCAGGTATATTACTACTACTAATAGCAAACATAATAATAAAATATACTCTAATTTGATCAAAGATAAAGAAATTACCGGTATTAATCAGGTCTGGTGTGCGGATATCACCTATATCAGGATACTTAACGGTTTTGTTTACCTCGCTGCCATCATAGATATCTATTCACGAAAAATAGTAGGTTATGCTATCGGTAAAACCCTATCTTCTGAATTGGCTATTACCGCTTTAAATATGGCTATAGCTACTAGAAAAACCGATAATCTGATCCATCATTCCGACCAGGGGATTCAGTATACCTGTAAAGATTATATAAAAATATTAAAGGATAATGGTATCAGAATAAGTATGTCTGCCAAAGGCAATCCTTATGATAATGCTTTTGCCGAATCATTCTTTAAAACCCTAAAACAGGAGGAGGTATACTTATGGGATTATGAAACCTTTTCTGATGTAATAGAAAGGATTCCCTATTTTATAGAAGATGTGTATAATAGAAAGAGGTTGCATTCCTCTTTGGGTTATCGGCCTCCAGAGGAATACGAGAGGCTACTGGCAAAGAATGGCTCTCGGGAATGCATGGTGTGTTAAGACTTAAAGTGTCTAGCCTGAGGGGTTCACTCCATATTGTAAGAAAGAAAAAAATACTAAGCTTAGTACTTCTTTTTAAATAGTGCATTTTTTAGGGACGCTTTCTTTTATTAGTCTTTAATTAAAAACAATATTAAAAGCAAAAAATACAAAGTGTAACGGGTATTGATTAGTTTAATTGTTGGTCATAAGAAATTTTTATCGGATTTAAATGTAAACCCAATTAATAGTATACTACAAAAATTTTAAAAAACCTGCTTTTAGTAATTATTTATTTTGGCTTTCCATGAGAAGCATTGGATGATTCATTTTTACAGTGTTAGTGCGGCATTTAGTAGATAGAATAAATTTGATGTGAAAATCTGATTAATCTTTTACTTTTATGCCTTTCAGCAGATAAATATAGGACAATAAACATCCTATCCATAGCAAAATATAAAGCGGAGCAAAGCTATCCCATGCCCCGATTTTTTGGTAAGCAATCATTCCGCCAATAACCAGCACAAAGGGGTATAAAAGGCATTTTGTCAATGAAATGATTGAATAGTGACAGACAACTATTTATCAACTTTCTTTTTAAGCCTTCCTTTTGGCTTTAATAAATCGAGTAGGAGGTAGATAATTAATTTATCTACCGTCCCCTCACACCACCGTTCGTACCGTTCGGTATACGGCGGTTCACAAAGTACTACGAATATCACAATAACGATTCGTCAGGCTCACAAGCCCAAGGTTAGCCCAATAGGCATTTGGTAGAGCACTATTTAAAGAGTCACCTGCAATATGCTAGTAAGCTTTCCGGGTATTGGCTAAACTAAGAGCTGCCCAATCTGGAAGCCCTAATTTAATCAGGTAATGATATTTAGTACGTATCTTCTTCCGCTGTTTCCATAGACACATCACGCAATCTTCTTCTCATCCAGCCCTCTAACATCTTTAGGATATGGGGGGTATCAGATAAAGAGAAGTATTGTATCCAGCTTCTTAAATACAAAATTATTCTTCTCTTTATTATTTGCTGCCTTGTTCGGCAAGATAAATCAGATACATCAATACACCGGCAATAATAGAAATAAAAAATATAAATACCCATGTTTGCCGGATACCCAATCCGGTAATGACCAATCCCAATATAGGTGGCCCAATAATTCGGCTCATACTTTCGCTAATAGTAACCAAAGAAGTGAACCGCCCTCGATGGGTTAGCGGACTATGATTGGCAATGTAGACACCAGCATTAGTACGAATTAGAATTTCTCCGATGGTCCAAATAAAGGTAGAAACTAATATCCAATTAAACTGATAAATCCAGTAAAGCATCCCAAATCCAATTGCAAAAAGGATTCCTGAAAAAGTTACATTAAGTATGGGTCGATTTTTACGACTCATACTGGTAACGGGCATGGTCATAAAAACTACGATAAAACAGTTAAAGCTCATTACCATCCCAAAATATCGGGGACCTATTTGACCAAACAAATCATTGATTTGTAACGGTAAACAAAAAGAAACCTGACTATGAACAAGATAAAAAAGAATGGAAACCAGGGAAAAATATAATATAATCGGTTTCTGTAATAATTTTTTTAACAAACTCTGTTTTTGAATTAATTTATCATTATTATTTTTTAATCGTTCCTCACAAGACAAAGTTTCTTTAATATTAAAAAAAATAAAAAAGCATACAATTAAAATTGCCGCTACATTCCCTAAAAACAAAATCTTAATATATCGCATATATAAAAATCCGGCAACGAGTGATCCCATCCCAAAACCAAGATTCATTCCTAAATATATGAAAGAAAATACTTCTTTACGGTTTTTAGGAGTACTTAAATCAACCATCATAGCATCATAAACAGGACGAGTAGCTCCATTAAAAAAAGCAGCAATGGTTAAAAGCTTGGGAATAATTAATGAATCTCCTAAAAATGCACAGGGAAATAAGAAGGCTGCCATAGCAAATTGAAAACCTATAAGTGCATTCTTCCGACCAAAGATATCTGTAAATTTACCTCCAAACAATGCACCAACTATTCTCCCAATTTCTACAAACATTAAATAAAGGCCAACCTTATCAGCGCTAAGGGAAAGATTTCTGGTTAGAAACAGAGTTAGGAAGGGAAAAACGAAATAACCCATTGCATTAATCAAGCGGCAAATAAAAAGAATATAGATGGCTCTGGGGAATCCCTTATAGATAGAAAAAATGTTGTTAACTTTCTGGAATGAATATTTCTTCATAATAAAAATCCTAAACTTCCCATCTGAAAAATTGTATTTCTTCTTTTACTCCAACTACTCTACCTGGTACTTAAGTGATCAAAAGTAAGAAATAATGTTGAATGCCGGGTTTATATTAACATAAATTTTATTAAAAACATATATTCAAGAATTAAATGTAAAATATTTTCTGATTTGTTCATAATATTAATTACAAATTCCTTGCTCTCACTCTGACTTAATTCGCTTTTTTTTATTTTTAAAGATAGAGACTATTCGCCATAGCATTAAAACAAAACCAGAAATATAAAATAAAGGAAGAGAAGAAAAGGCTAGATTCCCACTTTCGTGGGAATGACAGAAGGGGGTGCGGGAGTGACATAGAGGAAAGGATAATAATTAATCCATGTCTGAAAGGGAGGAGCTGCCTAAAATATAATTTGCCTGGAATAAACGATTGGTCTTATCCAATTTCATAGATAATTTTTCCAAAAATACTAATAACACTTTATTCCCCAGATTTGGGTCTTCCTTAATCAGAAGTTCGAGATTTTCCTGCTCCAAAAAGAGCAGTTCTACAAATTCACTGGCTACTGCATTTACCCGGTGTCTTTCATTAACAATAGCTGTCTCCCCCAGGAATCCTCCGGTGCATATATCTGCTAAAATAATCTCTTCATTTCTTTCATTGTATTTGATAATACGCAGACATCCTCTGATCATTATATAAAAAGAGGAATCCTCATCACCTTCTTTAAAGATAAATTCATCTTCTTTGTAAGCTTTAACCGCAGATATCTGAGCAATTTTTTCTAACTCTTCTTCGCTAAAATCTTTAAACTCTTTCATTTTCTTTAATGTTTCTTTTTTCTCTTTCAGGCTAATTTTTTCATAATGTTTTTTATCAACGGTTACCTCGACTTTAAATAGATTCTTTTCCTCCATTATTCTTCTTATCCCTTTTTTATTCTCCAGGGTAAAGTCTACTAATTTTTCCCAACATTTCTGTATCTTTCTGTAAGCGGTAAAAGGATCTTTTTCAGGTATTGCCTCATGAATACTTAAATATATATTTTTTATAGATTCTTTGCAGGCTTCTACATCTTTATTGGCCAGATACTCCAGGGCAAGCAATAGGTTGGTCTTGAAGATCTTGTCTTCCAGTTCACCGGTTAAAAATTCTCCGGGATAGGGGGAAAAATCTTTTGCTGTCACTGTCCGCATATTACTTACTTCGTATTGGGAATCAATTTTAGATTTTTCATAAATAAATCTATAGATATCCTCTCTGGTCCTCTTCCAGATAGAATGAGTTTTTTGGGGAGGTAAATGTTTTATGCTTAATTTATTGTCCAGGAAGAATTCAAAACCAAACATTTTCGCGTTGATTAGATAATCGATATCTTCCCCTCTGGGAATATTGGGGTCAAAAGGTACTATCTGATATAGATTTTTATGAATTACCATAGCCCCGCCAAAAACAAAGGGGGTGTGTTTAAGCCGGGGACCACATCCGATTATCTTATCGAAGGCTTTGGATTTACTCCCAAACCTATTCCAATAAGTCATCCAGGGCTCAATGTTTACATCATCATAATAATTTCCATACTTATTTACATAATAACCGGCTACCCCGTATACGGTTTCTCCATACACTCTTTTCCCGATGAATTCCCTGGCTATTTCCATAAAATCAGGATTTTCTATAACTTCATCATCATCAATTAAAACTGTAATATCAGAATTAAGTATATGTGAAGAAAATATACACATATTTCTGACATTGGCATAACCCTGTAAGCTTAGCAAAGAAAGCACGTTTTCTTTTAATTGAGAATTCCTGCCAAATCTCTTAATCTTCTTTAAAGTGTTTCGGGTAAATAAATAGGTTTCTACGTCTAGCCTTACCCCTTTAACTATTTTCCTTGCTTTTTCTTCTGCCTCGTGTTCTATTTCTTTATTGGTTGGGCAAATTAATATAACTAATTTAAAATCTTTCTTTTTTAAGATCTTCATGCTTTTCAGGGTCCGACCCAGGGTTCCTTCTGCATCAATGGGGGTAGCATGGTCGTAGACAATATCCCCTTCTTTAAAACCAATTTCTCTTTTCCGCCCCCAATAAGTAGGAATAACTACTACAGTTCGCATAATTTTCTTTCTCCTTCACTTTTGTGTAAATAATTTTTATCAAGCTTATTTTTCCCTGGTTAAAATACTGCTTCCTTATATATTTTTTCTACTTCCTTAATGGTATTTTCCCAGGAAAAATTATTAACTGCGTATTCGTGTGCCCTTTTTCTTCTAACATTTTTATCAGGTCTTACCAACTCATTAATGATGGCCTCCGCCAGAGCAATATCATCCTCTACATCGACCAAGGCACCAATATCTTCTTTAATAAAATCAGGCAGTCCCCCCTGATTAGTCCCTACTACCGGGGTTCCACAGGCCAGTGCCTCTATGGCCACCAATCCAAAAGGTTCGCTCCGGGAAGGTACGGTACTGACATCGGCAATATTATATAAATCGATAAGCTGCTCCTGGCTTACATAACCCAGGAAAAAGGTATTTTTTAGCTCTAAAAAATTTTTAAGTTTATTTAATTCATCATATAATACTCCGTTACCGGCAATTAAAGTCATAACTTTTTTATTCATCTGGTTTTCATATATTTTAGCAGCTTTTAATAAAATGTCTACCCCTTTGAAATGGGCTAATTTCCCGGCAAAAGATACAATATAATCTGGAATTTCATTTATAGCAAATTTCTCTAAGGCTTCCTTTCGGGAAACATTATTTACTTTGAAAAGTTTAGTATCATATCCGTTATATACGATTTTTCTTTTTTCGTCTTCAATGTGATAAAGTTCCTTGGTTTCTCTGTCTACCTGTTTCGATATAGTAATAATTTTTCGAGCATTTTGAGCACCTTTTAAGGCGTAAGTATGATATCTTTTGTCTTGCTTAAATCCTTTCAAGTCTGTACCGTGTACTGTTGCCACATAAGGAAGACCGGTCTTTTGAGCGGCATAAGGGGTAATCCAGAGATGCTGGGCGTGAATAATATCAGGTTTAAATTTATCTGCCTCTTCTTGGGTAACCCTTACCATTGTATTGATATAATCTCTCATTTGTTTTTTATCTAATTGATAAAAAGTGGTATTGCTCCGGGGATGGCTGGTAAAACAGGGGAAATTAAAATCAATTTCATAATCTTTGCTGCTGTCATCTTTAAACATTATCGGTCTCATTTCAAAAATTTCCCGGGGTACCTTTCGATTTTCCGGAAATATAACTTTAACCTTATGCCCAATTTCGGTTAGCTCTTTTGCTAAATTTTTAGTGTAAACCCCACTCCCCGATCCCTCCAGGGGGAAATGGTTTATTATTAATATTTTCATTTTTTACCCTCCCCATTTCTCTAATTTTTTAATAAAATCATTCCAGGCCCTCATAGTACTTTTGTATTCGCTAATTACCCGTTCTAAATTTTGGTAAGATATTTCCAAGGCCTCGGGCAAGATTAAAAATCTCTCATCATTAAGATAGGAGGACACGGCTTTGGAGCCGATAATTATATTTTTCTTCTGTCTATTTTTTACCTCTTCTACATCCTCACCTTTTAGCCAATTAAGAAAAGGATTCCGTCCAATCCAGCCCAGGCAGGTAAAATAAAATCTATCTTTTATGGATTTATCTTTTTTTATATCCGGTATCTCAGGATAGTTTCCAAAGGTATTATGGAATATTTTGGTATCTATATCTATACATTTTTTATCGCTTTTTTTTAATTTAATTCCTAGGAGGGTATCCTCTCCGCGAGATAGAACATACTCACCATTTACATTATACACTGTAGAAAAAAAGGGTGGCAATTCTTTAAAAGCATTTAACTTGATAGCTACATTTCCTCCTAATATCTTATATGTTTCAAATATTTTTCGCTTGCTGTCATTATCTAGATTTAAACAGTTATGCTCGCCTGAATTTTTTAAATATTCATAAGCATCTTCTTTTTGCAAACCAATAAATAATTCCTTCATCCCGGTAAAGCTCATGGGGGGAATAATGTAATAACCGGAGTAATCACTGGTGGTAATAATAACTTCTTCTTTCCTTAGATATTCTAAGTGTCTTCCGATAAAATTTATCTCTTTTTCTTTTACTTCATCGTTTTCTTTTGCCAATACTCTGGGATAAACATCAGTATCTACAAAAATTAATGCTTCTGAACCGCTCAACAAAGCCTTGATTAAGGCATAATTTCTATTCAAACCATAAGGCACTTTTCCATATTTTTTTAAGGTGGGGCAATTGAGTAAAATTTCTGAATTTTCTGTAGATAATCCCATCTTTGTTAGTTGGCGCTTAATCTCCGGAGCATCATTTATTTTTATCAAAAAGACTTTGACTTTTTTTTCTAAACTTTCCACCAATCGAAAATCACAGCCATGGGAATACACAATTATTACACTGTAAATTTTATGATTATGTTTTGAAGCATTTTCTAAAAATTCATCTATGGGCTCTAAGGAATTAAAATCTTTAGTTATTACCCCCATTGAAACTCTCACCAAAACACCCCCTTTGATAATCCTAAAAATATTTTATCTTATAATTGATTCCGTTAATCTTTCAATCTTAAAAACCAGTTCGCAATAACCGTTATTCTTAATAGCTTATTTGTTTATCCATTTCTTTCAGATAATTTACATAAGCTGAGCCTAATTCAGTAATAGAAAAAGTATCCCCTTCCTCTTCCCGCCGAATAAATTCTAAATCAAGGAGGGCGTCTAGTATGGCCTCCCGTTCTTCAGGGTCAGATATTTTAGACTGCCATATGTTATCAAATTCTTCTCGGTTTACCAATTTGGATTTATGAAGCCAGAATAAAACATATTTTGCGTACAAGACCAGATAGGTATCGGCATAGAGAAATCGCCATTTAATATTTTCCTCTTGCAATTTTTGAATATGTTTAGCCATCTCTTCTTCTCTTAAAAGGGCGGAGTCTGCATCTTGAATTTCTTTATTTAATATATTGTCTCGTCTAGAATCGTAATAATGGGTTAAATCGCCAATGTTAATGTCTGAAACTAAACCGAGGAATTGTTCTTGTCTTGACTGTTGAGAATCGTGTTGCCCTAATTTTTTAGCAGTAATAAATTCTTCAAAGAACTTGTAAATGGGTTTATCAAATAATAATATACTAAGAACCAGATACACTATTATTAAAGCGACCCAGGAATTAGTTATTTCTGCTAATGATGGTTTTGCCGGCCACCAGATTAATAAAAGAATACTGGCTATCACAATTAATAAGATAAATAAAACTACCGCAAAGGCAATTCTGTGCATATTCAAAACTTCTATTTTTTCTTTTAAATTAATTTTATTCATCTTTCTTATTTTCCTCCTTAATAAAGATTCTATCTTGTTGCTTCTTTTAAAGCTGCTCTTGCCAGGAGTCTGGTAGAATCAAGTATAGGTAGAGATGAATTCTCTTGAGTTACTAATAGCGGTATTTCAGTACAACCAAGAACAACCGCGTCACACCCTTTATTTTTTAATTCATCGATGACTCTTTTAAAATAGGTAAGCGCTTCTTTAGTAAAACAAGCATTAACTAATTCCTCAAAAATTATCTTATTGATTTTCTCTCTGTCTTTTACTTCGGGTATCATATATTTAATGCCAAACGCAGTAATCTTGTCAGGATAGACCGGGCCCTCCATTAAATATCGTGTGCCTAAAATCCCCAGGCATTTATAATCTTTTTGTTTTGCTTCAGCGGCAACTTCCTGTGCAATGTGAAGCCAGGGAATTCGTGATTCCTTAACCACTAGATCGAATGCCTGGTGTATGGTGTTATCAGGGCATATAGCAAAATCTGCTCCCACTTTTGCCAACTTAGATACCGAAGATAACATTAAATCTGCAACTCCTTCCCAATCCCCCTTTTCGATATACCGCATATATTCACTTAAGGGAAAAGTGTGCATGGTAACCTCCGGATGAGCGTGTCTTCCCAATAAATTTGTTCCTTCTTTACAGATTGTTCGATAACATAGAGCTGCGCCTTCTGCACTACATCCAACTATTCCAATATGTTTTGACATAATTTTCCCTCCCTTAATAAAAGAATTCGACAAAAAAGAAAAAATTCCTTTTTATTTTGAAAAAAATATAGCAAATTATTAATTTTTAAGGTTAATGGTTTTTTTCACTAATAATCTCAGAGTCATATTCTTTTAACTTCGTTTTAATATATCTCTTTTATATAAGATTCTACTACCCTTTTAATAATTTCTTTATTTTTATTAGTATGCCTTGAACAATAAATCGGTTTCTTAATTTCTACTTCAATTTTGTTTAAACTTCTGACAAATTTTGCTCCTCTCGGCAAAACTTTATCTGCTCCTTTAATTTTTACGGGTACAATAGGAACCCCTACACTGGTAGCTAAAAAGGCGGCTCCGGCTTTAATGGGTAAATTATTTTTTTGACGGTCGACTCCTCCTTCAGGAAAAATTCCTAAAACTCCGCCTTTCTGTAATATTTTCAAAGCTTGTTTTATAGACTCAATATTATCTGTATAGTTTTCCCTATGAATCGGGATAGAATTAGCCTTCCGTAATAAATAACCAAGCCAATGTATTTCAAAAAGATAGGCAGCAGCTATAAAAATAATTTTAGGTTTAATAGATACTCCCAGAATAACTGGGTCTAATAAACTTGAATGATTAGCTACGATAATAAATGGACTATCCTGGGGTAAATTTTGTTGACCGGTTACTTTAAGCCTAAAGAATAATTTAAAAATGATTAAAAATATAATTTTGGCAATAATGTAAAACAAAATAATTCGCCCTTCTATTTATCTTATTTTGTTTCAGTTTGTTCTAAAATCCAATCGCTTACTATTTTTAAAGCCACCGGTGAAATTGTTTCTTCAATTTTAACATATTCTGAAGCTACCCCGGTCTGAGCAGTCTGAAAAAGATGATTAAGGCCAGGTAATTCTTTGACGGTAAAGTTTTTGTTACCACCGGCAACGAGGGCTTCTTCGATAGCACTCAGATTCTCTTTGGGGGGAACTTGTAAATCCTTCTCCCCATTTATAGCCAGTACCGGACACTTTACCTTACTCAAAGTTGGTTTAGGATCATAAGTCAGAAAAAACTTAAGCCAGAGAGATAATAAGCTCTGAAGCTGAGCATTAAGATACACTTCCGGGTCACCTATTTTTTCTTTTTCCTCATCGCTCACTTTTTCCCAATCTTCCATAAACATCTGGCGAAGTCGTTCTTCAGCATTTTTTTTATCTTTTTCCTCTTTTATTACTGAAAATATTTTTTCATTAAACTGACGATTCTTGGTAATATCTTCCTCGCTAATCCCCATTGCCCTGGAAATTAAAGCCCCCTGCAAATATAGAATTTCTTCTCCAGGTAATCCTGTCCCTGCCATCATCACGATGAATGCGACATCCGGGGATTGAACTGCCACCATTGGAGCAATTATTCCACCCTCGCTATGGCCGATAAGACCAATCTTCTTGGGATCTATTTCTTTACAGGTTTTAAGATATTCCACACCTGCTAACACATCAGAAGCAAAATCTTCACTGGTAGCCTGAGAAAAATCTCCGGTAGATTCTCCTACTCCCCGATCATCTACCCTGAGAACTGCAATACCCCGACGAGTTAAATAATCTGCTATTACCAGGAAAGGACGATGGCTGTATATAGTTTCGTCACGGTCCTGTGGTCCGGAACCGGTAATTAATAATACCGCCGGAAATACCCCTTTGTCAGAGGGTAAAGTCAGTGTACCAACAAGTTTTACTCCTGCCTTTAAGTTTGTATATTCTACTTGTCTTTCGATATAAGGATAAGGTTTTTTTGGCTCCTGAGGTCTAAGGATTTCCACTGCTTTATCAACCCGATTAATTGTAAGGGGTAAAGCCTGTCCAGATTGTTTCCACTCTCCCTCAATGACTAAAAAATCTTCACTGACATTCCCCTCAAAAACACTTCCCGCAGATTTTACTTCCAGGTGTAAAGTGTTATCTTTAAAAATAACTTCTTCTACCGGGATGTCAGTTACTCCCTGGTCAGGACTATCTAAAGTTGCAGTCAGAGCTCCATCCTGATTCTTAGAAATATTAAAAATAATTCTAAGTTCCGTTCCGGGAACTTTTAATTGGCCCTCCCAGATACCCTCAATGCTTATTTCAGAAGTATCTTGCTGTTGAGCAAACCCTATCATACTAACACTACCTGGTATTGTTAAAGCAAGACAAATTAAACTACCAAGCATAATTTTATAAATCTTTTTCATTATGTCTTTTCTCCTTTTTTATATCTAAAAAATTATTAATTCAATAATTAGCCTTTCTATTCTTATTTTCTCTCTTTACCAATTACGAGCTAAATGCTACATCAAGTATCATCATTACTGTAAAACCTACCATTGCACCTAAGGTGGCTAAATCCGTATTTTTACCGCGTTGAGACTCGGGAATCAGCTCCTCAACTACTACAAAAATCATTGCCCCTGCAGCAAAAGACAGAGCATAGGGTAAGATAGGTTTTACCATAATAACAGCAACTGCTCCTATAACACTGGCAATTGGTTCTACTATTCCGGATAATTGTCCATACCAGAAACTTTTAAACCGTGACATTCCTTCGCCTCGAAGAGGTATG